>Ga0209086_10000013_pt1 | contig 186426 bp, 141 predicted proteins | sample M_130207_XF_Meta_FD_187312 | JGI IMG/M metagenome (GOLD analysis project Ga0209086, IMG submission 187312) | Freshwater microbial communities from Lake Montjoie, Canada to study carbon cycling - M_130207_XF_MetaG (SPAdes) (version 2) | ecosystem: Environmental > Aquatic > Freshwater > Lake... | reverse complement strand
CATTATTGATTATGCTATTTAGATTTTTCTGTTTTGATGTAATTTCAGAATGCTCATCATTAGATGTATCTTTATAGTCTACAGAATCAGGACTGTATGTTACAATGTTCTTTTCATCTTTTGATATACTTGATACATTCTTTACTACTTGTTGATTGCAAGCAATGTTACATATAACAATTGAAAAAAAGGATAAAACATATTTCATACAATTGATATCTTTTGATGAGACTAACTAGAGATATTGTAATATGTTAAGAATAATATTATAACAATATTAGATAAAGCAATAGTTCAGCTATTATCGCATTAAGACGGTATCGACACATTCACAATATTGCACAGAATCTTGTATTTTTAATTGTGATTATGCCAATGAACTTACTTGCAATATAATGCTTAAATACAGAATTACCCCATAAAAAAACCGATAACTACATGTGTAATTATCGGTTGAATGAACCCCAGTTTTACCAAGGTTGCGGAGGAAGAGGGACTCGAACCCCCACAGGCGAAAGCCCGGCAGTTTTCAAGACTGCTGCAATACCATTATGCGATTCCTCCGATTTGAGATCATCATATCACAATATGATGTATTTCAGAATTATCAGAACGCAAAATTGTCATATTTTTCGCATTTTGCAAAACAAAAACTTCAAGTCTTATCCGATCTTCTTTTATTCTCAATTGAGATTTATGAAATTCACCATATCACTTATCATTTCTATAGTACTATTTTCTTTGCAATCCTTTGGTTTTACTACTACTTCAAAAAAAACTAAGCTTATTGTAGTAATTTCATATGACCAAATGAGAGCTGATTATGTAGAAAGATTTTCTCCTATTTTTAGTCAAGATGGATTCAGAAAATTAGAATCTCAAGGCTCTTCTTCCCCTTTATGTTTTTATAATCATGTTTCTAATATGACATGTCCCGGACATGCAATCATCCTAACAGGTTGTTATCCCTCTAAAACTGGCATTATATCAAATGATTTCTTTGATTCTCCAAGTTCTTGCTTTTGCTACTGTGTCGAAGATAAAAAATCTCCTGTTATAGGTAATGAAAAACAAGGTAGATCACCCTTATTAATGAAAATACCTGCGCTTGGTGATTATATTAAGAAAAAATTTAAAGGAAGTAAGATAGATGCAATTGCTTTGAAAGATAGAGCTGCAATTTTAATGGCAGGTCAAAAGCCAGATAATGTTGTGTGGTTCGACTGGAAATCAAAAGGGTTTACTACATCAACATATTATAAAAAACCCACATGGATCCAATCCATTAATCAGTCTGTTCCTTTTAATGCCTATGTTAATCAAAACTGGGAAGCTGAGATCCCATCTCCATTTGCAGTAGAAGATAATAGTATATATGAACAATCTTTCCCAGGTGGAGATATCACATTTCCCCATACTATTCCAAATATTGAAGATAAAAATTATGCAGAAGCATTCCTTAGCTCTCCTTATGGCATAGAGTATCTATTCAATGCATCGAAATTTATTATTGAACAAGATAAACTTGGAAAAGATAATAAGCCTGATCTATTAGCAATTGGAGTGTCGACAACAGATTTCGTAGGACATCTCTTTGGACCAGATAGCCGAGAAGTTCAAGAATTATATGTGCACTGCGATAGAATATTGGCAGATTTTATCAAATATCTAGATACTACAATTGGACCAGATTCTTATACTATTGTTATTACTTCAGATCATGGTGTAAGCCCAATTCCAGAATTTGCTAAAAATGTTGGAACTATGCCCCTTGATGCAGGTAGAATTGATGAAAACTCATTTGTTCAATCAATAAATACTTATTTAAACAATACATTTAAAAAATTAATAGTACCTTCTTCGTGGATTTCTATGTTCGAGCCACCAAGTCTTTTTATTAATGATTCAGCGATTTATATTTCTGGTATTAGTAAAACTGAAATTGCGGACTCGATTGCTGCTTTTATGGTAAGACAACATGGAATTTCTCATGCAACAAGTACAGATAATTTAATTGCTGGTATGATTTTACCAGGTTGGGATAAAGATTTAGTACAAAAATTTAGAAATGATATATTTCCTGGTAGAACAGGTGATATCATGTTTATGGTGAAACCGTATTGGATTTGGGGTTCTAAAGCAGCAACGCATGGCACTCCTTATGATTACGATACGCATGTTCCATTGATATTTTATGGTGCAGGAATCCCCAAAAATACTGTCATAAAAGGCTCTACAGACCCAGCTGATATTTTCCCAACCTTATGTAAGATATTGGGAATATCTTATGATTATATACATGGTAATCCTCTTGATTTGACTGGAAAAACATCAAAAGATCAACAATATCAAGATATAATTTTAAAAAATCCAAGGACAAAAAATAAATAAGTTCTATTTAAATAGCTCTAATCGTTTGGCCTCTTTACCCTTTTTACGAATTTTTGATATTTCTAAAGATGATATAGATTGAGCATTATTTCCAAATTCTTGATACATATAATTAAATATATCTGCAATCTCTTGATCTGTCCCTAATGCAGGATGCATAATCCCTGAATATGTTTTCCCATTTACTATTATCGTATCCATTAAGCCAAGAATTAACACTTCAGCTATAAGCTTTTTGTCTTTTAATAAATAATCACTATTGTATAGTGGAGGATAATAACCGTTTATACCACTTCCATCCTTTTGATGACAAAAAGCACACTTATTATTATATTGATTATAACCATTTATATAACTACTATCTGATTTTCTATGCTGTTGCATAACCACTGTATACGAAGGTATAATTATGGTAAATACAGAGAGAATTCCTGTAGAAAATAGAAGAAAAAAAAGATAATACCTTTTCATATTCAGCGCAGTAAAATAGGAGCTTATTATGTGTAATTATTGCCCAATTGCAAACATAATTGAGTTTGCAAATTGCAAAGGAGAGTATTTAATTTCTGCTGAATTATCATCTGCTATATAGATATATGTATCTGAAATCATTAAAATTTCTCTTTTTCTAAAATTGTATGATAAACCATCATATGACTCAGACGACATAAATGAAAGAGCTTTATGTTCTCTTGTATCCAATCGAAAAAGTCCATTAGTCATAGCAATAAATACCCATTCACTATTAGTTACCAGCATTGATTTGATACTTGCTTGTACTGCATCTACTTTTCCGGTATTCAATGGTGTTTCTTCAAGTATAAGCTTTTTATCTATGTCTATAAATGCTATTGATGATACTGTATTTGATAATGTATCAGCATTCTTATTGCCCTGGCATGCTACAATCATTTTTGCACCAGTGGGATCGGCCTGTAAAAAGCTTGGTGCAACGTGTACATAATACGTTTTAACAACTGTATTTGTTCTTGTATCAATTTGTGATACTGAATTACTTTTGCTATTGGCAACAAAAATTTGGTTTTGTCTATTTCCTAAACCTTCTTGAATAGCAATACCACCATTTCCAACTTTGATTTCAGTGGCAATTTTAAAATTGAATAGGTCATATACAGTCACAATAGAATCATTCTGATGGGCTATATAAGCAGATGTTGCATTCCCAAATGCAATATCGCTTGGGATTTTTTTGCTTATCGAAAAATCTATAGAATCAATTGGTTTATATGTTGCTCTATCTAGAATCATGATTTTATAGATAGATGGCATCATTAGAAAAAGCATATTTCTATACTCTTTAATACCGGCGATTTCTACCCCTGGAGTATAGACTATAGAAGGATTTGAAGTGACATTATTAATTATTTGATTTTGTTGAAGTACATTGGGATTCCCTTTAGAAATAGTTAAAAGAGTCCATGTATCTTGTGCTGGATTAATAATTTTCTCTTCTGGTGTGCAGGAGGAAAATACAATCAATGAACTAATAATGACAATATAAACTATGTGTTTTAGTGTTTTCATATCGTGAAATTAGTGAATAAAATTCAACTAAAGTAAAAACTTATATTTAGATAAGTTACAATGATTATGTTCTCTTTTGATCTGAAAGCATTAATACAGATGACCAGCCTTCTTTTTGTAAATATAAAGAAGCCATCTTCGCTATATCTTCTAATGTAATGGCATTTATCTTATGAATGGTTTCTTGATACGGTTCATGCCCACCTTCTTCTAATTCACCGCGCCCAAGAGATTGCATCCTTGCAGACATACTTTCTAAAGACATTAAAACGGATGCTTTTACTTGGGCTTTTGCCCTTTCTAATTCTTTTGATTTGACAGGATATTGATTAATTATTTTTTCACATTCAATCAACAGCATATCTCTGGCTTTTTCTACTTTTTTATTGTCACATGCCGTATATAAAAATAATGCGCCACAATCAGAATATAAATCTAAAGCAGAATAGACAGTATATCCTAATCCATAACGCTCTCTTATAGTTTGATATAATCTGGAGCTCATCCCCTCTCCTAAAAGCATATTCATTACTGTTAATGCATACCGTTGATCACTTAGAAAACCCTCGGTTGTTTTTGCCAATAAAACATGAGCTTGTTGAAACTTTTTTGTTAGAACTTTATGCTGAATCGCTTGCGATACATATAGATTTCTATTTCTAATTGTTTGTTTTGTAGATATATGAGCAAAATATCTTTCAGCTAATTTTACAATGTCCTCATGTTTAATATTGCCCGCAATAGCAATTACTATAGAGTCTGAATTATATAATGAATCTCTAATACCTAATAAAGCATCTCTACTGATATGTTGAACAGATTCAATTGTTCCCGTAATGGATTGTCCTAAAGGATGATTGCCAAAAAGCAAAGCTTCTCCCTGTTCAAAGATTACTTCCTCTGGTTCATCATCACATGAATGAATTTCTTCTATGATAATATTTCTTTCTTTTTCTATGTCTTTTTCTGCTAAAGCTGGAGATAATGTTAGTTCGGCCATTAAAGAAAATACTTTAGGGAAATCTACAGACAATGCTCGGACATAATAACAAGTATGTTCTTTTGTTGTAAAAGCATTAGAATATGCCCCCATCTGTTCAAATGCATCTGCTAATGCTTTGGTACTTCTTTTTAATGTTCTACGAAATGCAAGATGCTCTAAAAAATGGACAGCACCGGCTGTTTCATTAGTTTCATCTCTAGAACCCGCTTTAATCCAAACTCCTAGAGAAAACGATGCAACCGTAGGAATATATTCACTTACAACTCGAATTCCATTAGATAAGTGAGTAGTGTATGCAGTAATAGATTCATGTACCTGCATTGAATTATGTATTGTCTTTCTATTCCTTATCATGAATTCCTATTCCTATTGCAAAGATTCTAGTGCTTGAGCAATATCTTTTAATAAATCATCAATATTTTCGATACCAACTGATAATCGAACTAAACTATCTGTTATGCCTAATTTCTCTCTTTGTTCCTTAGGAATACTTCCATGCGTCATGCTTACTGGATGACATACAAGTGATTCTACACCACCCAAAGATTCTGCCAATGTAAATAATCGTACTGCATTTGTGAATGCTTTTGCTTTTTCTAATGTACCTAATTCGATAGAAATCATGCCACCGAAACCAGACATCTGTTCTTTTGCTAATTCATGTTGTGGATGAGACTGAAGTCCGGGATAATGGGTAGCGATTACCATTGGGTGATTTTCACAATAATCTGCTATTATTTTAGCATTTGCTTCATGTTGTTTCATTCTTATAGCAAGAGTTTTTACAGATCGCAAACATAACCAACATTCGAATGGTCCTGGAACGGCACCTGCTGCATTCTGTATAAATCTAAGTTCTTGTGCAATATTTTCATGTGCAGCAATAACTACTCCGCTAACTAAATCTGAATGTCCACCTAAATATTTAGTTGCACTATGCAATACAATGTCTGCACCTAAAGTAATTGGCTTTTGAAAATAAGGACTAGCAAATGTATTATCTACCACTAACAATGCATGATGATGATGAGCTAATTCTGCAAGCATTTTTAGATCAGTTAATTTCATCATTGGATTAGTTGGTGATTCGGTATATAGCATCTTAGTTTTGCCAGGAATTATCGCTGCTTCAACGGCTTCTTTACTGGTCATATCAACTACCGAAAACTCTAAACCAAAGCGCTTAAGAACTTTATCAAACAATCTAAATGTGCCACCATACATATCTTCTGCACATACTATATGATCTCCAGCAGACAATAGAGTTACTACTGCATTCACAGCAGCCATACCGCTTCCAAATGCAAATCCTGCATTACCTTGTTCTAGATTTGCTATAGATGCTTCCCATGCAAAACGGGTAGGATTTTGAGTTCTGGCATATTCAAAGCCTTTATGTTGCCCAATTGCTTCTTGAGCATATGTAGAAGTTTGATATAATGGAACGGTAACAGCACCTGTTAATTCTTCGGGATCTTGTCCGGCATGAATAGCTCTTGTAGCAAAACCAAATTCGGAAGGATTATATGAAGTCATAAGTTTTCAGTAGAATAATGAATGATTATATATGCAATATAATGAATATGGAAAGGGTAGAATTTGATCACGTTTTTTGTTTCTTCTTTTTTGCTGCTGGAAAAAGGATATTATTGAGTATTAGCCGATATCCAGGCGAATTTTTATGAAGAGAAATATCTGTTGGTGGATCCCCTACCGCATGTTGATAATCTTCGGGATCATGCCCTCCATACCATGTAAATGTACCTCGCCCTGCATTTCCATGAATATATTTTACTTCATCTGTACCTTCTCTTTCTGCTAGAACTGTTACTGATTTTTTTATTTGTTCTTTGTGAAAAGCAGTGGTTTGGCCTAGAAAATTGTGTACAATATTAGCATGACATTGTGTTAGCATTGTAGGAACGGGATCGTATTTTGCAGAAAATTCAAAGAGAGTGAAATAATCTATTTCTGTATTATTCACACGTATATTGGCATCTACATCTATTGTTGAATATTCATATTTATATGGGTCTAAATACACTTGAAAATTTTCAAATGCGAAGGTACTTTCAAAATGTAATTCATTGTTTACATTGCTACTCGGCGGATCGCCATCAAACATTTGTTCACATATATCGGTATTAGAGGCAGCAATGGCAATATCATAGGAGTCTGTTGCGCTACACATAGCAAACATGAATCCACCAGCCATAACAAAATCTTTGATTTTATTTACTACAGCTCTTTTTAGTACAGACACTTTAGAGAAACCCATTTTCTTTGCTGTAGATTCTAATAAAGCAACTTGTTGAATATACCAAGGAGCATTTGCATAACTAGCGAAAAACTTTCCATATTGTCCGGTAAAATCTTCATGATGAAGATGCAGCCAATCATATTCTGATAGTTTTCCAGCAAGTACTTCCTCATCCCAGACTTTGTCATATGAAACTTCGGCATAATCAAGAACCATAGTAACAGCATCATCCCAAGGCCTAGATCCTGGAGTGGTATACACAGCGATTTTGGGTGGTTTCTCTAGTTTTATGGCGTCCATATTACTTTTTTCATCTTGTACTTCTTCATAAATTACCCCAGCCTCTGAAGCAGATAATTGCTCGAAATATACGCCCCGTATTCTACATTCGGCGATAATCACTGTAGATGCATCTAATATAAAAGAGCCACCCCGATAATTGAGCATCCAATCAGTTTGAACACCCTTATTTAAGGCCCAATATGTAAGTCCATAGGCTTTTAAATGGTCTGTTTGTGCTAAGTCCATAGGTATTAATACCTTTTGGGATAGCATAGAGAGTGGGATTAATACCAATACAAAAAAGTGAAGGAGAATTCTCAATTGAAACTCTAAAAAACATTAAAAATAAAAGCACAACATGAAACGAAAGCGTAATCTGTATTATTGTGTTATATACTCATCTTTTTTGATTTTGTAAACAATCTGGCAATTAATCGTTTCTCATCGGCATTCAATGCACCTGTAAGAATCAATAATATTGGATATAATATTAATGCACATACTCTCATTAATAATGTTGTATGTGTATAGTGAACAGTAAAGAACAATACTATAGTAATGAGAATTGTAAGCAATATTCTTCTCCATTCATATGGAATCGGCATAATTGATGTAGATACGGCAAATAAAATACTTGCACTTATTGCATATGCTGTAAATGTAGCCCATGCTGCACCATACATTCCCCACATTGGTATTAATAGAATGTTTAATGTAATATTTACAATTGCAGCAATACCTGTAGCAATTGGAAGCCATCCTGTTTTTTTGTGGATATGAAGTCCTGCAGCAAAATTTGTAGCAGCACCATTAAAAAAGTATCCTGCTAAAATTATAGGAATAATTCCAATACCGCTCCAATATGATGCATTAATTATTGTGGTAGAACCTATTTTTAATTGAACTATATCGCCTATAAAAAAACTAATACATAAAAAAAGCCCAGCACATAGTACAGTAAAATAAGTAAAGATTCTTGCAAAAAGTGTTTCTGCACCTTCATCTTTATAATGGGTTAAATAAAAAGGCTTATAGGCAAATTCAAATACAGAAACTAGCATCATCATGGGTATTCCCAAACGATAATTTGCTTGATATAAACCTGTCATATCAGCACCTGCCATCGCTGTCATAATTGGCCTATCTGCAACTTGCAGCATCATTCCAGAAAAAGCAGATGGAACAGTTGGCAAACCGAATGATAGCATTTCTGCGCCCATGGCTATATCGATTTTTGGCCTTGTAAACTGAATAATTTCTGGTAAAATCAATAATGCCGCTAATATTGATGAGATAACACCTGAAACAACAATTCCCCATATTCCCAGATGAAATGAGCCAACAAGAATTATATTAAGAACAAGATTAATTGCTACATTTATCACTCTTAGGACTGCGAATCTTTTAGCTTTTCTTTGCATTCTTAAGATACTATATGGAATGACAGTTAATGCATCAAATAGTGGGATTAATGCTATTGCCCTAATAATATCAGCATTACCTTGTAGCTCGGGAATTAATGAAGTAAAATAATCAGCATATATAATACATATGGATGTAGAAATTATGCTTATGGATGCTATGCCAATCCAAGAAAAACTAAATGCTTTTGTAGTTGTATTTTTATTGTCTTTGTCAAAAAAACGGAGGAATGCAGTATCTAAACCAAAAGAGTATACAACATTTATAAATGCGAGTAAAGAGTATAAATAAGAATATATACCAAAATCAGCTCTAGAAGACAAATAATGAGTATATAATGGAGTAAGCAAAAAGCTCATCGAACGCGTTAATAGAGTTGTTAAACCATATATCGCAGCATCCGAAGCCAGTAATTGTAATTTGGCTCTCATTCCAATCCTATAGAATTTTATATCGTTTGCAATATACGGTTTTCATAGACAGAGTTTTTAATCTATCATGGGTACTTTTCACTATTCATATATTTAATATAGAATTTGTTTATGCATATCTTCAATTGATCTATCGCAATGTTAAATATATGATCATAAAAAAGCCCCCAGAACATACAAATCACTATGGGCTTGTAAAAGTCTATTTGATAATGAATATCACATCGTACATTTTTTTTTCTTTAATTTTTTGAATGAATTTTTCATAAAAAGAAGAGAATCGTGAAGGTTTAAGCTTAATTGAATACCTCCATTAAGCTCTAAATCTATAAACATTCCACTTTTTTGATAATCGCAAGCTAATTTGATTTCATGAATATCTGATACATGTATAGAATGCTTCCCAAATGTAAGATGCTGCTACAACTACACCTTTATAATATAATTCAATGTCTATTTGCATCTTCAATGTAGAATATTCACCTATGCAAAAACACTGATAGAAATCATGTTTTTACTATTTTATTTTTTCACTGCCATAGCCATACCGTCGCCTAATGGAATTAAACATGGCGGAAACAATAATGGATGTTCAGAAAGTGCTTTATTAAACGATTGAATTCCCTTAACATTTTCAGGCTCAAAATCAGGTTCGCTATCGGCCACATATCCCCAAGCTAAAGCATTATCACCTATGATTATTCCTCCAGATTTTACAAAAGGTAGTATTGCATCTACATAATTGATATAATTAGGTTTATCTGCATCTATAAAAACAAGATCAATTGTATTTTCTGGTGAAAACAAAGATAATTGCTGTAGTGCTTCTCCTATATGAACAGTTATATGATCTGAAAGTTTTAAAACATACGCCTGACTAATGATAAATTCTGCATAGTTTTTTTGCACTTCAAAGCAGTGAACCATACCATCTGAAGGTAAAGCTTCTGCCATTGTAAAAGCAGAATATCCTGCCAAAGAGCCTATTTCAACAATATACTTGGTATTTGTAGCACGTATTAATGTCTGCAAAAATGAACCTTGTAAAGCACCTATTGAAATTGAGGGTATTCCAGCATGTTCAGCTTGAATTAATAGATTATCTAATGCTGGGTTTTGATGAGAAAAAAGCGAATCTACATATTGAGTGATTGGCTCTGTTAAAAGAGTATGTTGAATAGACATTTAATGACCTTTTATGTTCATTGCTTTATAGGCTTCAATCAAATTAGTTGTAGATGAATCATGATGTCCACTATGATATTCATCTTTAATAGAAGGTAAGATTTGTTTGGCTAGCTGTTTTCCTAATTCTACGCCCCATTGATCATAAGAACAGATATCCCACAGTATTCCTTGAACAAAAGTTCTATGTTCATATAATGCAATGAGCCATCCTAGTGTAAATGGGTTTAATTCATTCAATAGGATAGTTGTTGAAGGACGATTTCCTTGGAATATTTTATGAGGCAATAATTCTTGTATTTTTTGATGAGAAAAACCAGAGGCTTGTAATTCAATTAATACTTCTTGTTCGGATTTACCCAACATCAAAGCAGCACTTTGAGCAAAACAATTGGCAATCAATCGTTCATGCATATCAGCAATTGGATTGTGGGTTTGTGCACAAATAATAAATTCTGCATTTACTATTTGGGTTCCTTGATGCAATAGTTGAAAAAATGAATGTTGTGAGTCTGTACCTGGTTGGCCCCAAACTATAGGCGAAGTTTGCCATTGAACTTGATTACCGTCTTTAGTAATATATTTTCCATTGCTTTCCATTAACATTTGCTGCAAAAAAGATGGTAATAGTCGCAAATATTCATCATAAGGCAATATAGCTTGTGTCGAAATTGAATAACAATTTGTATTAATGATATCAATCAAAGCTAAAATCACAGGGATATTATCTTTTAATGGTGTATTATACATATGCATATCCATATAATAAGCACCATGTAATAGATTGCTAAACTCATCATAACCAATTGAAATTGCTATAGATAATCCAATTGAACTCCAAAGAGAAAATCTTCCACCTATCCATTCCCAGAATACAAATACTCTATCTGGATGAATTCCAAATTCTGCAGTAGCTTCATAATTAGTAGATACAGCAACAAAATGTTTGGAGACATCTTTTCCGCCACTTTGTAAAAACCATGCTTTAGCTGCTTTTGCATTTGCAAGAGTTTCTTCGGTAGTAAATGTTTTTGATGCAATAATAAATAAGGTTGTTTCTGGATTACATGTAGATAATGTGTCCGAAATATGAGTAGGATCTATATTTGAGACAAAATGTATGTTTAGGTTTTTTTGTGCAAAGTGTCTTAAGGCATCACATACCATATGAGGTCCTAAATCAGAACCACCAATACCAATATTAACTATGTCTGTAAAAGGTTTACCACTATATCCTTGTATGACACCCTGCCTTATCCCATCGCTATATAAGTGTATGCTCTTTTTTACTTCATCTATTTTTTCAATAACAGACTCATCATGTATAACTATTATGTCATTCTTTACTGCTCTTAATGCAGTATGCAAAACTGCCCTAGATTCAGTTTTATTGAATATAGATCCTTGATACACTTGCTTAAACAAAGAATCAATGTGATGCTCTTGTGCGAACTCTATCGCAGCATTCAATAAGTCACTATCTATCAATTGTTTAGAAATATCAATCAGGGCAAAAGACTCCTTAAATGTAAAGGAATGTGCTCGATGTGGATCTTCCTGGAATAATTGTTTTAATCCTTTTTTATAGGTTTTTTGTGACGAATCTTTAACTTTTAACCAGCTAGGTGATTGTTCTGAAGGTGGCATAATTCAAATAATATGTTAAAGGTTATTGATACGTTTTCTTAAAACATCAATCTTTTCTTCAAAATACATAAGTTTTTCGGGGTTTTTTCTAGCTAAGATTTGATAAGCTTTTATTGCTTGAGTATAAGCACCTTGCTTTTCATAAATTGTAGCCATTGTTTCGGTTACTATCGATGGTGTATATGTAGGTGACCCCTGTACCGGATCATTTGGTATAGCAGGGATTCTTGCATGTTCTAATCTTTTTGCTAGTTCTTCTAATGCATTTAAAGGCTTTTGTATCGCTTGATTTTTTTGCTCAACGATTATTGCTGCAGATAAATAGGAAAAATCTGGAAAATCAGGGAATTCTGTTTCTATCGGAGGTTGATGTTTATCATCCCTTACAGTTTGCGTAGTAATCGAAGTATATTCTAGTTTAGGAAGGAATGAATCATATTGTGAAATTCTTTTTTGTATACGTTCATGCTCATTATTACTGTTTATAGGTATACCCTGCATTGATAATTCAGTATGAGAACCATCAGATATCTTAATAGAATGAGGATTTACTACTATGCTTGAATGTAAATGAGGCATGTGATGATAACAGGTAATTAATCCCTGATCTCCTGGAAATAGTTGCATTGCTTTATAAATAATATGTTTGGCAGCAAGAGCATCTCCAGATATCTCAATAGTTTGTGCTAATACAATAAATATCTCTGGGCCATTTTTTTCTATATCAGATGTCTGAATCAAGAACTCACATATATCAATTGCACCATTTATATCACCAGATTGAAGTAATAATCTGGCATATTCTAATGGTGTTGATTGATATTGTAAGGGTATATTCATATATAAAAACAAAGGGCAGATATCTTTATTATCTACCCTAACTTATTTCTTTTTATTAATCTCTTCTTCCGCCTAATAAGCGTAGAGTAAAGATAAATAAATTGATAAAATCTAGATATAAAGTTAATGCACCTAGTATAGCACCTTTTGTAGCGATTTCACTTCCATGAAATTCTAATTCAGCAGATTCTTTGATTTTTTGCGTATCATATGCTGTTAATCCTGTGAATACTAAAACACCGATTATTGATATAGCAAAGCTTAAAGCATCACTTCCTAAAAACATATTGACAATGCTTGCCAAGATTATTCCTATAAGCCCCATAAACATAAAAGATCCAATACCTGATAAATCTTTTTTTGTAATTGCTCCATATAAGCTCATTGCACCAAACATTCCAGCACTAGATAAAAAAGATGTAACGATTGCAGTTTCAGAATATATCAACAGTAAAGCAGATAATGTTAATCCATTTAATGCTGAATATAAAAGGAAAGAACCCATGGCTGTTATTGTATTCATTTTTTCAATAAAACCAGAAAGGGCAATAACAAGACCAAATTGAGCAATAATTAAAATCCATCTATAGGACAAAACATCCATCATAATTTGTTGATCTGAAACTATGATTCCACCAACTAAAGCGGTGGTAAATAATCCCCCAACCATCCATCCATACACTTTTGTTAAATATGCTTTTTGAGCCTCGGAGACGGCAACCGAACGAGCTTCTGTTATTGATGAATTCATGATATATTCCTTGTATAATTACACAAACCAATGATTTGACGTTTTACATTAAAACTAATTTAGGGAATTCCTTTAAATCAACAGTATTTGCTATAGTCTTATGCTAGAATTTACAAATAATTGCCTGCCAATCATATTGGGAATAGACTGTAAATTCATAGAATTCAAGGCATTATTTATTCCAATAGAAATCATTAAGGTAGATTGTTTATCAGAAATATCAAATTCTTTGGACATAGCAGCATTGATGATTGTATATCCTTGAATATATTCTTTGTCAAGATCAGGAACTTTACGATTTGAAATGACTGGTCCATTATTATCAAGGGCTTCATCACCAAATCTTCCTATCATTTGAGCTCTGATATTGAATGAAAAATCATATTCTGGATTAGTATACTCTAATCGTATTGTACCTGTATGCTTTGATCGAAACCACAAACCACCATATTCATTTTCTGTTAATGGCTTAAATGTTCCATTTGATGCGCTTACAGTTCCTGCTATTCCCTTTTTTATAGCATCAACAACCTCTAGATCTTTTGTATCCAAATATTGATATCCCAATGTTATACCTAAAGATTGATTATCTGTTTTGGACAAAGGCAATATCCATCTAGTAGAGATATCAATTCCAGAAGTTAAAGCTCTAGAAATATTTCTATAAGAATAAATTGATTGATTTGAAACTGGATCTGATTTTACAAAATAAAATTCAATAAGATTTGACAGTTGATTCATAAAATAACGACATTCAAAAAAAACAGAAACTGGTTTTGAATCCGATAGTAACAATGACTGATTATCATAGATTATGCCAGCATCATAAGCTATAGATCTTTCAGGTTGCAAATCAAAACCCAATCTTCTGGAACCAATCAAATCATATCCGGCTCCACCAAGTCGATTAGAAAATTGTACGTATAATTGTCTGAAATCTGGAACTTTAAACCCTGTGCCAATTGAACTATTCAAGCGAATATGTTCAGTTGCTTTAATATTAAGAGAATATTTTGGATTAATTACATTAATAAGGCTTTTTGCAAATTCAGAAACAGAAAATTCAGGGTTTTTATAAGCAGAATTCTGTACATATCTAGCACTTAAAGCATATGAAATCCAAGAAGTTGGGTTTCCCTCCCATTGCATAAAACCACTAAAAGTTCTAAATGATGGTTTGTCTGGATAACGTGTACCCGAAATATCATCAATTGTATATTCAGTTCCGAATGTGAAACGATTTTTTTCAGACCAAAAAACATCATATTGTAGATATGATCTTAATAAATTTCTAGACATATCATCAATTGAAGATCCACTGCCTTGTATTGAATCAAAATTATACCGTTCTCCATAAGAGCTTGCATATACTTGAGCAGATAATCTAGCTTTACCATGCGTCCATTCGGCCGAAATCGTCGAACCAATATCTTTTTGAACTACACTGCCTGTATTAGACGCAATCTGTCCAAAAAAAGATTCTACAAATTTGCCTTTTGAATCTGACATAAAACCGCGAAAATCAGCTCCTATTTTTAGATTATTATGAGCAAACCATTTCATCTTTGTATGTACAGTATAATCTGTAAAACCCTGATATGGATATACTTTATTAGATTGTTCCAAAGTAAATGGCAGCGAATTCTTATAATTTAAAAAAGTGCTGAAATCAAACTTTTCACTTCCATATTGTAATTCTGCACGATATTCTTGTGCACCTTTTTGAATGATTTGTCCAAATAAAGAACCCTTAAAACCTATCTCTGGCTTTTTGGTAATAATATTGATTACCCCAGCTAGAGCCTCACTACCATACAAAGAAGACATTGGACCTTTTACAATTTCTACTCTTTCGATATTCCCTACTGATATTCTTGATAAATCTAATACTCCAGCTACTCTACCTATCATTGGTTGTCCATCAATTAAAATTTGAGTATAATCTGCACTCAAACCCATTATCTGTACTCCGGTTCTAACATTTGATGAGAGAGCAATTCCATTTTGTTCTTTTAATAAATCACCAATATTTACCATTGCTGAGGTATGAACTTGCTCATTAGAAATTACTTCTACACGAACTGGTGAGTCTTTTTGAACTACTTCATTTCTCGTTCCTGTAACAACAATATTTTTTTTACTTTTTATTACCGTTACAGTATCAGATTTTTTAATCGGAATTTTTGGAATTCTTGGTTTATTGGTATCAATCGCAATAAATTCATTCCCATGTACTTGTAGTGACAATGAAAAAAAAACGACAATACATGCTATTCTATTTATCATGGAAAAAAGTATAATCATAAAAAAACCCCTTCTTATCTTTCCGTAAGAAGGGGTTGAACACTTTATAAAATTATCACGACAAAGGAACTGTATATGCTGCATTCTTTCTAAGGGCTTTTCTAACCCAGGCACCGTTTTCTTCAGCCATTCGGCGAACAGCCAAGCGTTCTTTGTTGCATGGCCCATTGCCACGGATAACTTCAAAAAATTCATTCCAATCTGGGTCAGAATATGACCATTTTCCTATTTCTTTATTTTTAACAAGATTTGGATCTGGGATTGATAAACCTAATTCAAGTATTTTTGGCACATATTGATTTAGGAATTGTTGTCGCATATCATCATTACTTGCCATCTTAACTTTCCAACGCATCAGAATTTCACTATGTACAGATGCATTATCTGGAGGGCCAAAAAAATGCATGATTGGTTTCCACCACCTATTCAATGCGTCTTGAACCATTTCTCTTTGCACAGGTGTTCCAGTTGCTAATGTGGTAACATTATCATAGCCATAACGCAAGTGGAAAGATTCTTCCATACAAATTCTTTCTAATGCCCTGCAATAAGGACCGTATGATCCTTTTGAATTCAATACTTGATTGATAATTGCAGAGGCGTCAACTAGCCATGCAATAACTGCTGTATCTGCCCATGTTTTTGCTGGATAATTAAATACATTTGAATATTTAGATTTTCCATTAATCAAATCATTGATCATTTCTTCACGAGTTTTACCAAGGGTTTCTGCACCATTATATAATAATTGGGCATGGCCACTTTCATCTTGTACTTTAGCCATTAATGCCATTTTACGCTTAAAACCTGGTGCCCTTGTAATCCACGTACCTTCTGGTAAGGCACCAATTATCTCAGAATGTGCATGTTGTTCAATCATTCTGATTAATTGTCTGCGATACTCTTTGGGCATCCAATCATAAGGTTCTATCTTTTCACCACGAGTTATTTTCGCTTCAAATTGTTCTAAACGAACCGGATCTTCATTAAGTATCTGAGCCGTTTCTGATACATCTAGTACACTAACATTGCCATACATATGCAATTCCTTGGTTATTTCTTACAAAAATACCAAAGGAGTATGGTTTAACAAAGCTCTACTCCTTAGTTTTTCAGTTTTTTTGTGCTGCTCTTTGCATATCGGAAAGAATAATAACCGATTTCAGAGAACATTGTTGGTTTTTCAGGTTGATCCTTATAAATACTAAGGATTTGTAGCTTAACATAGTTCCCTAAACGGGTTTTTATTACTAATGTTTTTTGTGCTACTGGATTAATTGTTCTTGATGATCCATCATATGTAAAGAAATTACCTGGAGGAGCAAGTGCTATTGACAAAATTCTTCCACTAGTTGATTGATCATCTATCTTAAAATTACTATCTGCAGGTGCGGAAGTTAATAAATCAAATGTAGTGTCTACAATTAAACCCTTCGTTAATCCACTTGGGTTTACTGTTCCTGAATTCAAAAATATATCAATCTGTTTTGTTTTACCACCACCATATAAATACGCCATTTTAATGTCCCACTCGGTAGTCGCTGATTTAGAAGGTGGAACTACACTGTCACCATCTAATGAATAATAAACAAATTTAGATTGCAGAGTGTCTGGAATAATATTCTTGATTATTCTGGTTGAAACTGTATCAATTGTAGGTTGAACATTGGATGAGCTATCGGAACATGAATCTAGGGTAAAAAGCAAAATGAATGCTGACAGAAAACAAAATATCTTGTACATAAGTAAAGCTAAACAAATTAATGTGATATGGAGAATTATTTTTTACAAATATACGTGTGATCACACATATTGTCAAAACAAATATTGTTATATGTACATTTATTTATTAATTATTTTTTGCTCCTTCTAGCACCCATTGCCTTAACCCCTTAATTTGGCTAGAATTAACTCTATCTTGAAAAGACACCATATGAGCTTGTTTTCCTTCTAGAATTTGATTTAACAGGCTTAGATCTGGTTTACCTGGAATAATCAATCCGGCTCTACCAGTTAAAGCATAATAAGAAGTAACATCAACACTTCCCAATTTTGATTCATAATCATGGCACCCTGAAAAAGCGCAGGTAAGTTCTAATAAAGGTTTTACATGTAATTGATAGCTAATATTTGTGTTGGGAAAAATAATTTGATCAGGCGAAGTAATCACATTGTCATTACATGCAGAGCACAATAACATACTGTAGAAGAATAGTAATAACGCTACACATTTCATATTTCTCATAAGGATACAATTCATTTCTTTAGAAGTTCACTTACATTCAGAAATCATTTTCTGATAATTTATATGTGTAAAATTGGATGAACAATTTCTATTTTATCGTGCTTATTGTATGATACTTTAGCTAGGAATAATCCTGAGGGAGGGCATGTAAGTAAAGCCGGGACATTAGATGGTTTTTTTAGAAGGATAGGAATTTCATCTGCTTTCATTTTCCCTCTACCAACTTCAGCAATTACGCCCACCATACGTCTGACCATACTCCACAAAAAATGTGAACCTGTAATTGAAATCAAAATGAGATCTCCATGTTCTCTCACTGAAATTGACATTATATCAACTTTTGTTGATTTTTCATCAGGATCATCAGCGGTGAAAGATCTAAAATCATGCATGCCTTCAAAATGTGAAGCTGCTTTTTGCATTGCGGAAATATCAAGATTATCTTTTATCCACCATACTAGTTTTTTTCCAAAGGCGGTTCTTCTTCTTGAGATTTGATAGAGATATGTTCTTGATACTGCATGATGTCTGGCATGGAATCTATCATCAGCTTTTTCTACTTGAAGAATTGAAATATCACTTGGCAGTTCATCATTTAATTTTTGTCTAATAATATGAGGAGCCAACATGGTTTTTACATCAAGATGTATTACTTGCTCTAGTGCATGAACACCTGCATCGGTTCTTCCAGAACCATATAACTCAAAGGAATCAGTAGCGAATACTGTTTTTGAAGCACCAATTAATTCCCCTTGAATTGTTCTTGCATTTTTTTGAACTTGCCAGCCAGAAAATCTGGTTCCTTCGTATTCTAAAGTAATTTTATATCTAGACATATCAATTATTATTTTTCTAAAAAAATCATCTATAATTATCAAAGATACGGTATAAATATTAGCTAATTAGTTTTGCTAATAAATGATTTACTCTACGATTGCTTCTCTTGTTAACATAGCATTGTGATGAGGAGCAATCAATATTTCAGAGAATGTACCTTTTTGTGTAAATACCCGAATGATAATAATTGATTCATGTATTGAAGATAGAGGAATAGTTGCATATGATTGTGCAGATATAGTTGGAACATATATTTGTTTTCCTGAGAGAGAAAATACGCCTATAGATTGTATTTCATGCTGTGCAGATTCAATATTAACGAATGATTCAGCAACACTAAATTCAATTGATTGATCAAAAAGTGGTTCATTATGTATTGCAGTGCTATTGGGTTTCCATACATAAAAACCAGCTTCTGTGGCAGCATATACCAAAGTTTCACCATTTCTATTTACTGCAGATTTTATCATCCATACATTTTTTCTTGGTGGAATTCCTTGCATATTAGAAAACCATGGAATCTGACTTGAATAATATGTTGGTGAGAATACATTGATTTGAGATTGAATAATAAATCCAGGACCAGGAATATTTTCCGAAGCATCAGAGTATCCACCAATAAATAATTCTTCATTGCCATTTTGATATGGTGCAATGCATAAAGACCAAAAGCTAGTATCTTTACTGCCGAATTCATTCCATGTTTCACCGCCATCTGTTGTTTTATAGATACCCCCATTTGGTTTATTTTTTGGAAGAAAATAGGCTATAATAGCAAATCCAATTGAAGGATTTTTTTTACTAAACACAATCTTAGGTATTTCTGAATCACCTTTTTCTCTAATATTTGCTACTGTTCTCCATGAAGAACCCGCATCAGTAGATTTTTTTATAATGCCTAATTTACAGCCTGCAAAAAGTACATTTGAACTATCTGGTTTTAATGTTAATGTACATAATCCAGATACATTTAAGGTGATTATTGTATCCCATGAAATGCCACCATTCAAGCTCCTAAAAATTCTATTTGATGTATTATCTCCAGCATAAATCATCAAAGGATTATCGGGATTTTCTATGATTGTTTCACCAGGCGATATAAATAATGGTTTTTCAGGTTCGAAAACATTCTCCCAAGTTATCCCTTGATCCGTACTTCTTCTGATACTATTAAAAACTCCACCAGCTAATACAATATTTGTATCTAAAGAAGAAATAAGAATATTAGTTAACTGAGAAGATCCACTTCTAAATTCAATACTATCTATTGTCCAACTTATACCACCATTGTGGGTTTTATATAATGTTCTACCTAATCCCCCAACTATTATTGTTTCAGGATTTTTAGGATTTATTCCAATTCCATATACAGGAGAATCTAAAAGTCTTTTCCAAGATCCAGAAACTTGTGCATCTAGGATAGTGAAAGAAGCAAAAAGGAGAACACATACAAAGTACATCATATAAGTAGTTATTATTTTTGTTTAAAAGGAGTTAATGCCATTCTATCAAACAATTGCTTGATATTGAGTTCAGAATCTTGAGAATTTAATGAATAATTCCAGAAATATTCGATATCACCCTTACCTGCCGCTAATTGCATTGCTCCCTGTGATTTATGTTCAGCAATAACAAGATTAGCAATAATTGAATAATTAAGTTTATTATTATATCCAAAACTTTGATTTCTATTGAATTGAGCACTTGGAAATTCATTCTTAACTGCAGTTATTGGATATGCCTGTAATCCTAAAAATGGTTCTGGTTTAATAGCAGTTGAATCTGCAAGTGTACATCCTACAATGACAGGTTTGCTTTTTGATTGGAATTCTTGTACAGCAGATAAAGCCAATATTGTAGCCGCTTTATGATGTCCATGTGTTGAATTTGTTGGAAGCAGAGTAAAGATAAAATCATAATGTTTCGAATTTAATACTTGTTGAATACGTCTTTTTATAAAGGTAGTATCCCATACATGCCGTAGCACAGAATCAGCATCTAAAGTATAATAGGTGTCTTTTTGATCTAGAAAATAATACTCTCTTAAACCTAGAATAGCACCTCCGGACATCAATTCTTTTTTTCTTATAGAAGGTAGATATTCTCTTCCAATAGCTTCTTTTGTCAATTCAATATTATAGATATCTTGGGCAATACTAGAATACTTGTATCCTGCCTCGCCATTGGTAATAACGATAATATCTGCTTTGCCCTCAAGATCATGCGTTATTTTATAAATAGTAGCCGCAAATCCAGTTTCATCATCAGGATGAGCAGTAATTATTAATACAGAGGGATTTTGAGAATGCATTTTTGCATACATTGTAAGCAAAAGAAATATGAAAATATGTATCTGTGTTTTCATTGATATATAATTAATTAGATGAATCAATATGCAAATTGCAAAAAAGGACATAAAAAAAGCCTGAGTTCTTTTAGAATCAGGCTAATCTTTTATTTATCTTTTATTAATTACCATCTAATGAGTCGTAAAGCTCTTGTAAATGCTTTCGTAAATGAAGAACTGCATATCTTTTTCTTGCAAGAAGAGTATTGATATTAACACCAGTTTCTTCGCTCATTTCACGAAAAGAAACACCTTCAAATTCATTTTTGACGAATACTTCTCTTTGTTCACTAGGAAGTTCAGCTAAACCTTCTAATACTGCTTCCCAAATAGTTTTTCTTAATAAGTCGCTGTCTGGAGTATGAGATATATCACTGATAAAATTCTCAAAAGAATCCATTCCATCTTCAATTTGGCCGGCAGTATACATATCAGAAAAAGTTTCTGATCTTTTCTTGCGATAAGAATCAATAATACGATTTCTTACTGCAGTAAAAACCCAGGATGCTATGTTTTCTATAGGTTTTTGTACATGAGCAGATGCAGCAAGTACATTAGTAAAAACATCTTGTAAAATATCTTCAGCTTCTTCTTGGCTTCGGACACGTTGACGAATAAATCCCAGAAATTTTTTGCGATCTGTTTTGAACAGATTTTCGATTTGCAGTGCTAAATCCATGTTTTCCTTTCCTTTAAAGACTATGGTAGAAACTGTTTGAATTTCTTGAGGTTGTCCAAAGCGATCATCATCATAATAAACATTAGCTGGCTTTGTAGTTTCAAAACCAGTCACGGCTCCTTTAAGCACGTCTTCGACATGAGTTTTTTCTGTAAGAGCAATCATAGTGTTGAACTAAAAAAATGTAAAAAAATGATGTGAACTATTTGGTGGCTATATGCCAACCACATAAAAGCAGTAACTAATTTGTACCATTCAATCCTGTAAAAGTGAAGAAATCATGTATGTCATGTATTCAGAGTGTGACAATTTGACTTGGGTTTAACTATTGATATAACTTTTTGTCATATTAGGCCTGTCATATTTACAGGCTTTGTCATTAATCTCTTGTTATAGGTACCAAAGGAATTTTTATGCCAAAGTTTTTAGCATTAGAGATCGCTCTTGAATATCCTGCATCTGTATGCCTTAGAATTCCCATGAGTGGATCGTATGTTAATACTCTGTTAAGTCTTTTTTCTGCATCTTTGGTTCCATCAGCAACAATAACCATTCCGGAGTGCAGTGATAAGCCCATGCCAACTCCTCCACCTTGATGAAGAGAAACCCAAGTTGCACCTCCAAGAGTATTTAGAGCAAAATTAAGGTACACCCAATCTGCAATTGCATCAGAGCCATCAAGCATAGATTCTGTTTCTCGAAAAGGAGAAGCAACCGAGCCACAATCTAGATGATCTCTTCCAATAACTATTGGAGCAGATACTTTACCAGAAGCAACTAAATCATTAAATAGTTTCCCTGCTTTTGCTCTTTCTCCATAGCTAAGCCAGCATATTCGGGCTGGAAGGCCTTGATAACCAATTCTACTTTGAGCATTTTTAATCCATCTATGAAGGCCATCATTATGAGGGAATAAACCCATAATGGCATCATCGGTTACAGCAATATCTTCAGGATCTCCAGAAAGGGCCACCCATCTAAAGGGGCCATTACCATCACAGAATAATTGTCTTACATAAGCTGGAACAAATCCTGGAAAATCGAAAGCATTGTGAACACCCGCATTATCTTTTGCGATGCCCCTTATATTATTTCCATAATCAAAAACAATAGATCCAGCTTTTTGGAATGCAATCATTGCTTTAACATGTTCGCCGATAGAGTAATAACTTTTTTTAAGATATTCATTAGGATCTTCAACTCTCAGAATATCTGCTTCTTCTTTTGATAGGCCTGCTGGATAATAACCATGTAAAGGATCGTGGGCAGCAGTTTGATCTGTAACGATATCTGGAATTATTCCACGATGTAGCATTTCAGGTAAAATTTCTGCAGCATTTCCAATTAATCCTATTGACAAAGCTGTACGATTTTTCTTACAGTTTTCCACAAGTGTAAGGGCTTCTGTTAAAGAAGAAAGTTTAATATCGCAATATCCGTCTTTGATACGCTTATCGATTCTAGATTCATCGATCTCTATACATAGTGCAACTGCTCCATTAAAAGTAGCAGCTAGTGGTTGAGCACCACCCATACCACCTAATCCAGCGGTAAGTATAAAAGTTCCAAACAAATCTCCGCCAAAATGTTGTCGGGCACATTCAGCAAATGTTTCATATGTTCCTTGAACAATGCCTTGGGTTCCAATATATATCCAACTTCCAGCTGTCATTTGACCATACATCATCAGGCCTAATTCATCTAATCGACGAAACTCATCCCAATTAGCCCATTTGCCTACTAGATTAGAATTAGCAATAATTACCCTTGGCGCTTGTTCATGTGTTGGTACAATACCAACAGGCTTGCCAGACTGTACAAGCAGAGTTTCATCGGGATTCATATGCTGCAAAGAATCCAAGATTGCATCTAAAGAATCCCAATTTCTGGCAGCTTTGCCAAGGCCACCATAAACAATAAGCTTTTCAGGATGTTCAGCTACTGATGGGTCTAAATTATTTTGAATCATTCTATATGCAGCTTCAATCTGCCAGTTTTTGCAGGTTAATTGCGAGCCATGAGGAGATTTAATTATTCTTGAAGCCATTTTTATTTCCAAGTTCCACAATGTACATTCGAAAAATATAATAATCAAAACTCAATACTATCAGAAAAAGTTCTATTGATGTGCCGAAGGGAATGACAAGAAAGGTGGTTTAGGAAAATCACCTTCTAATGGAGTTAACTCAATGTCTTCAAATAATATATCGGGAACCAACAGAGATGCGGATACAAATTGAGATCCACCTGTCATAAATGCTGATACAACAGCCGGTGCAAGATAATTATATGGATGATGTTTTTTTCCTATCATCAAAATATCTTTAAAAGTAGCAGGTGAAATTCCAGCTATTTCAGAGCCTCTGATTCTTTCTTCTTTGCCATCGGGATATATACGATATGCTTCTAATACTGTCAATTTAGAATCACCTTGTGCATATGGGAATTCCCCAGAAGTTTGTTCATAGAGCACAGTATATAATACATTTATATTCAATACTTTTTTTACGATTATTCCATATGGTAAATCACGGTCTTTACATAGCTTAAGCATTCGTTTTTTTAAAGCTTCAGATTCACCTTCTTTCTTTTTATCAACACTCATTAGGTGTAAGACACTAAAAATTGGGGCACCACCTCGTGAATGTCCATTAGATGTTTTCACTCTTTTTGTAGGTGTTCTGCCACTTAACAATGTTTTCAAATATCCTTTTTCAATAATCGAAATTGTTTGTGCTGGTATTCCTTCATCATCAATACGATATGATCCTATTAAAGATGAAGAGCCATAAGAAGAAATTAAAGGATTATCTTGAACAGACAAAAACTCTGGTAAAACTCGACCACCAATTTTATTCTGAAAAGCAGAATTTCTTTCATTATCTTGAACTCCTCTCTCTGTTAAAGGAGGCCTTTGAGCAATAAGATGAGGAGCAAATATCTGAGCAAATACTTCTGCAGCGGCTTGTCCTTCAAAGAGTATAGGGCCTGAATATGGCTCTGATAATGATTGTGCTTCATATGCTGAAACAAGAGATTGAGCTGTTTGCTCTGTAGCCCTAAATAATGAATCATTATTTGGTAATTCCTTTGCTGAATTAGCATAACAATGGTATGCTGACGCTATAGGCATACCATCTTTACATTGCGTAGATGCTACAACTTCTATTCCAATCATCTGCTTAGTTTTGACATATTCTCTACCTTCGCTATTTACATATAAGATGGTTTCTGGCAAAAACTCAGCACTAACAGAACTCAATGAAATCTGTGGATAATTGATAAAAATTGATGATAATTTCTTAACTAGATCTTGATAATCAGAAAAATTAACTTTTGAAAATGAAGAAGTATCTGCAATAATTGCAGGAGGCATTAATTTAAAATCTGGTGTTGTGTCTGTTCTTAATCTATTTTTTAATGAAGCTTCTTTTTTGGAGTATAGTTCTGCACATTGTTTATAACATGCATCGGTTGCTAACCATAATTCTCGGCGAAGAGAACTATAATCAGGCTCTAAAGGAATACGCCTATTTTTAAAGGATTCTTCATCATCTCCACTTCCAAAAAAACCTAAAGCAGCATCAAAGTAATTTGTATTATCAAATTTCTCATTACCTACCCTCATTCCCACAGTAATTGATGCTCCATCTATATCTTTAGTTGATACCAATCCACCTACAGTAGCTTTTGCAGATTCTGTATGACGCAATGTAATTGTGTATTCAAGATAATATGGCTTTTGAAGATTATTAACATGCAATTGCTGCACAGATCTTTGTATTTCATCTCTCATCGCCCTGATAAGTTCTTGATGAGATATTGCAGAGAACGTAGTTGCTAAAGGAAAAATCAGCAATAGCAATGATATATAGATAGAATGTAGTGACATGTAATAGTCTTAGAAAACAGAAAAAACAATGATTATATGCATTTATAAGCTTACAAAGATACAAACCTGATAGGGTACAATTATCTTGAAGCAGAATTTGAATGTAAATATTTTCTTAATTGGACAATTCTCCTTACCGGATTTACATCTTTTGTATACAATACAGATTCATTTTTTATCATTCCAATCCCTTTAGAAAGCCATACATTGTTTTCGAATATGCCACCATTTGGTCCTGGAGTTTTAGAGAAATAATGATAGCAAGTAAAAGTACCTGCTGGCACTGATATCAATGCTGCAGTATCTTTTACAATTACATATACTCCATTTGTACTGTATTTCTCATTTTTATAAGCAGGATATTTATATGTAAGACTAAATACAGGCAAAGAAGTAGTGTCTTGTGGGTCTTGCGCCCAACTATAAATTCCTTTTTCACGAGGTGTATACCACGTTCCACCTTTTTGCACAGATAATGTTCTAATTAATGAGCAAGGACTACTATCTAATTGAGTACTTCCATGTACATATAAAGTATCTGCCTGAGGAAATGGAAATTCTTGATTAGGCTCTAGAAATCTGCCAGTTGAAATATCCTGATATGAAATATCAAAAAACCACATATTCCCCTCCGAAAGTGGTATTAGCAAGGAATCATTAGGATTAATTGTATGAATAGCTGATTGTTTTTCAAGAGGGACAATCGTATTGATATCTGCTTTTTTTGAGATATCAGAGCAAGACATCAGAATAAAAATTATGCTTAGAATAGAAGATACTTTCATAGAAGTTTCGATATATACTTGAAAAATATGAGTAGATTGAAAAATCGCCTCAATTTTTTATGAATAAAGAGAAAAAAAGCAGGTGTTCTCCTTATTTTTGTTACTAAAATAATCTCTTATAGATCAAATGAAACAATCAAATACCCGCAACTCAGATTATACATATTCACCCAGCACTTCTTGTGTTCATGCAGGCACTTTAAGAGACCCAATAAGTGGAGGTGTGAATACTCCGATTTTTCCTTCTTCTGCTATAGATTATAGAACGAAAGATATTCGATATCCAAGAAATTTCAATACTCCAAATAATGATGCTGTTGCTCAAAAATTAGCAATATTAGAGGGCACCGAAAAAGCTTTATTTCTAAGCTCTGGTATGGCAGCTATTTCTATCGGCATTATGGCTTTGGTTAAGCCTGGAGAACATATAGTATTTCAAAAAGATCTCTATGGTGGAACACTAGCATTTATAGAGCAAGAATTACCAAAAAGAAATATTTCCTACACCTTTGTAGATGCCACTAAAATTAATGAACTAAAAGAAGCAATTATTGAACAAACAGCATTAATATATATTGAGACACCTTCTAATCCTTTGCTTAATATTATTGATATTAAGTCTGTAACTCATATTGCAAAACATTGTAATATAAAAACAATGATTGATAATACTTTTGCTTCTCCTATCAATCAGAATCCAGCTCAATTAGGGTGTGATTTAATTATGCATAGTGCAACTAAATATCTTGGTGGACATAGCGATTTTTGTGCGGGGGCATTAGCTGGTTCATCAGACATAATTGAACAATGTAGATTATTAGGTACAATGTATGGATGTTCTCTTAATGCAAGTGATTTAGCATTATTAGAAAGAAGCATGAAAACACTTGCTATCAGAGTTGAAAAACAAAATAATAATGCAATAGAAATTGCACATTATTTACAAGATCATCCCGGTATTAGTATAGTATATTATCCAGGACTTATTACTCATCCAGGGCATGCAATAGCAAAAGAGCAAATGCATGGATTTGGCGGCATGATGTCTTTTGAACTTAAGAATGAAAATCAATCTGCAATATCCAGTTTTCTAGATTCACTCAATATTATAATTCCTGCTGGTAGTCTTGGTGGAGTAGAATCATTAATTACTTCTCCTGCACTTACTTCTCATAAACTCATTGGAGAACATGGACGGCAATCTTATGGTATTAAAGACAATCTATTAAGGCTGTCTGTCGGAATAGAGAATATTGAAGATTTAATCAATGATTTATCCTTTGCATTAAAAGATATATGACAAAAGAATCTGAAATACCTGGAAGATTAGATTGGCTTATTCTTCTTATTATGACTGCATTATTAATGTTTAGTGTTCCCATTGTATACAGTGCAAGCTCTACGATAGGATTTACTAAATATGGTTCAAGTGAAAAATTTTTAATGTCACAAGTATTAAGAGTATTCGTTGCTTTAGCTATTACAATTTTAATTTCAAGAATAGACTATCATAGATATAAGTCTATGAATAAGAAGATTTTATATTCAGGTATATCATTATTATTACTTGTATTTGTGATGGGTTCTAAAATGAAAGGAGCATCAAGATGGTTAAATCTTGGTGCATTCTCTTTTCAACCTTCTGAATTTGCAAAATTTGCATTAGTGATTTTTTTAGCAGCATGGCTTTCAGATAATCAAGATAGATTAAACAATTTTAAAGAGGGTATTGTACCAGCTTTACTATCAATTGGAATTGTATGCGGTTTGATATTCTTACAGCCTAATTTTTCAACAGCTACGATTATAGGCTGTATCTCTATTATGATATTATATGCGGGAAATATCCCGACTAGATTTCTAGGTTTTATTGGATTATTTTCTGGAATTGGTATCTCAATTTATGGCATTAGTGCTCCATATCGCGTCAAAAGATTATTGTCATATATTGGGTCTGACTCAGCAACCAAAGATTCAAATCATCAATTAAAACAAGCAATTTTAGCCTTTGGAAATGGAGGCTTTTTTGGTGTTGGGGCTGGCCAAAGCCATATGCGAGATTTATTTTTACCTGAAAGTTATGGCGATTTTATTTCGGCTATTATTGGAGAAGAATATGGCTTTATTGGCATAATGTTTATAATGGCTTTATTTATCATATTTACTTTAAGGGGTTTACGTATAGCTAAACATGCTCCAGATAAATTTGGTAGTTTATTGGCTTTTGGTATTACAATAACAATTTCTATTTATGCATTTGTAAATATAGGCGTCAACTGCGGTATTTTACCTACAACTGGACTACCATTACCTTTTTTAAGTTATGGTGGAACAGCTGTCATTCTTTCAGCTATCGCAGTAGGAATACTCTTAAATATTTCTTCCCAAGCGGGATTATTCCCAGCAAAAAAATAATTCTCTTTTCATTTGTGGAACTACTATGTGTGGAATAGCTGGCATAATTGAATATGCTAAATCTTCATCAGGGATTAATCAATCATTATTAAAAACAATGAGCGATATTATTTCTCATCGTGGCCCAGATGATGAAGGACAATGGATTTCACCTGATTGTGAAGCTGGATTTGCATTTAGAAGATTAGCTATTATTGATTTATCACCTGCCGGACATCAACCAATGTCTACTCTGGATGGTAGATTTACCATTGCTTTTAATGGTGAAATTTATAATCATCGTGATCTTAGAATTGACTTAGAAAAAAAAGGTTATAAATATACATCTCAATCTGATACTGAAACAATTCTTTATGGATTTGCCGAATATGGTATTGATCTATTATCAAAAATGGTTGGAATGTGGGGAATTGCTATTTGGGATAATTCAGAAAAGAAATTATTTATTGCCCGCGATAGGGTTGGCATAAAACCTTTATACTATTATCATAATAATGGAATCTTTGTTTTTGGGTCAGAAATAAAATCCATACTTCAGCATCCAGATATAATCAAGCAAGTTAACTATGAAGAAATGGCTAATTATCTTGCCTTTTCGATGTCTAGCGATTTAGATTCAATGTTTGCAGGTATTCATAAATTACCTGCTGGACATTATGGAATATTGTCTAAACAAGGAGAATTATCTATAAAACGATATTGGAAATGTTTAACACATCAAGCTGATTATTGGCAGCATAATGAACAAGAAACTATCAATGAAATTATGGTTTTGCTTAGGCAGGCCGTAAAAGACCGCATGATGAGCGATGTACCTTTTGGTGTTTTTTTAAGTGGTGGTATAGATTCAAGTACGAATGTTGCATTGATGTCGGAATTGATGAATCGTCCAGTAGATACTTTTACAGTTGGTTTTAGAGAACTTGAACAATACAATGAATTAGAACATGCCAGAACTATTGCTTCATTATTCAATACACATCATCATGAGATTTTGATAGATCATAAAGATGCTTTCCCTGTTCTTGAAAACTTGGTTTGGCATGAAGATGAACCCAATGGCGACCCAGTTTGTATTCCACTTTATTTTCTCAGTAAATTAACCAAAGAATCTGGCACTACCGTTATTCAAGTTGGTGAAGGTAGCGATGAGCAGTTTATTGGATATCCATGGATGACAAGAGATTTACGATTTCATGATTCATATTGGCAACAATTTACTGGCTACCCTAAAAAGGTTCAGAAATTAATTTATAAAAGCGTAAAGCCTTTTATGTTGGCTGCTAAACAATATCTAGCTTTAGATTATATGCGCCGTGCTGTAGATGGAGAACCCTTATATCAAGGAGGGGCGGTAGATTATACAAAAACGCATTTGCGTTTAGCCTTAGGAAAACAATCAAAATATCTTGCTGAACATGTTCATGCAATGCCCACAAGATTTGATCAAGATATGATGGAATTACAGATTAATCCCAAAGATTATGCTCAAAGAATTGCAGGAATTGAACTTTCACATAGATTGCCAGAACTATTATTAATGAGAGTTGATAAAATAACAATGGCACATTCTTTAGAAGCACGAGTTCCATTTTTAGACCATCGATTGATTGAGTATACTATGAGAATTCACCCATCTCTAAAAATGAAATCAATGCAAGAAACTAAGTATTTACTTAAAAAAGCAGTTGAGCCACTTTTACCTCTTGATATTATCTATCGAAAAAAACAAGGATTTGCGGCTCCTGTTGCAGAGTGGATAAGAGGCCCGTGGTTTTCTTATGCCTCAGATACAATATTAAATTCCCAATTAGTAAAAGATGGAATTTTAGACAAAAGTTATCTAAGGGTTATGCTACAGGATCATAAAAATAATAAAGGTAAATATGGTAAAGCCTTATACACAGCTTTAAATCTAGCGCTTTGGCATAGAGTATGGATGGGTAAATAATGCAATCGCAAAAGCCCATGATACACTTTAATGTTTTAGGTGGTGCAGAACATATTGGCGCTAATTCAACATTTCTCAATTTTGGTGGTACTGGAATTATAATAGATGCAGGACTACATCCCAAAAATAGATCAATTCATGCTTTTCCTGCAATACATTCAATTGAACATGAACCAACTGATGCATTATTAATAACACATGCACATACAGATCATATTGGTGCTTTGCCATATATTCTTAAAGAACAACCATATCTGCGCTTGATAACCACTGCTTTAACTCGTGATATTTCATCTGTAATGTTGCATAATACAAATAAACTGATTCGAGATCAGATTGATATATCACAATTTAAACAAGATGCTTTGAGTTTGTATACCAAAGAAACTGCAGAATATATTTCTACGGTATTCGAAACATATTCATATAAAGAACCATTTGAGATTATAGGCAGAAGAGGCATTATGCCTGTCAAGTGTACTTTTTTTGATGCAGGACATATACCAGGATCTTCAGGTATATTATTTGAATGGAATGGTTTATCAGTTTTTCATACAGGAGATGTGCAATTCAAAAAACAATCTTTGATTCCTGGGGCATCTTTTCCCAAGCATCATATAGATATATTGTTTTGCGAAAGCACAAATGGAGCCAAAGAGTCAGAAGAATTATCATTCGCTACATCAAAAGCTGAACTTGCCAAATTCATTAATGCTATTAGTAATCAAAATGGAAGCATTTTAATTCCAAGCTTTGCTTTAGGGAAAACACAAGAAATTCTTTGCATTATTTTTGAAATGCAACAGAAAGGATTAATTCCTACTTTGCCAATTTTTTCTGGTGGAATGGGAAAAAAAATATCAGCTATCATAGACAGATATTGCTATACATCTCCTAGAATTAAACCTGGATTTGAAATTGCAGATATTCCCCAAATTGATATTCCATATGATGGAATTGAAAAAGGACCTTATTTTTCTACTCCGTCTATTGTTATTGCTTCTAGTGGCATGATGAACCCTGGAACAATTAGCTATAAATTAGCACATTCTTGGATGCAAAAAAGAAATTATGGCATCGCTTTTATTGGTTGGCAAGATCCAGATACTCCAGGATATGCATTGTCTCATTCAGAGCCTAATCAAAAATTTATGTTTGGTCCTAATGCTGTAAAAAGACAATGTGCAATCAAAAATTTTAGATTTAGTGCTCATGCCTGTAAAGAGGATCTTTTAGGTTTTATTGAACAGGTACAACCCAAATTATTAGTATTGCTTCATGGAGATCAATTAGCTTGCGAATCCTTAGCCGCATCTGCCAGTAATATTATGCACGATGGCATGAAAATCTTGCTGCCAATGCAAGGCAAAAAATATTCATTCGAAAAAGAATAAAGGTGAAGTATGATTTATAAACAAAGTGTACCCAAAAATTGGGATTCATATATTTCTTCTTATTATTTTACAATTGTCTTTCTGATTTCTCTGTTCTTTTATTGTCATTTCCCTAGTTTAGCAATTTCCAATAATGATACAATTCCATTTATCTCTTCCAAAAAATCTATGAAAAAAATATTATTAACAGACAAAGCTCCTGCACCCATTGGACCCTATTCACAAGGCATTTTTGCAGGCAATTTATTGTTTTTATCAGGCCAAATACCTTTATCAGCCGATGGAACTCATATTATTGGCGAAGGTGATATCGCTGCTCAAACAAAGCAAGTTCTTGTAAATATCGATGCATTATTAAAAGCTGCTGGGCTTACCGCCAATGATGTTGTTAAAACAACAGTATTTATTAAAAATATGAGCGATTTTCCTGTAATAAATACAGTGTATAATGAATATTTTGGGGAATCAAAACCAGCAAGAAGTACTGTAGAAGTTAGCCGATTACCAAAAGATGTCTTGATAGAAATTGAAACTATCGCTTTAATTAGCAAATAAGCTTTTTCAAACGATATTCGTCAGTTCCTAAAAACATTAATTTATTGTCAATATCTATTCTTTGTATCTAATCATATTATGAATACACCTTTATTACAGGTAAAGAATCTTATTACTGAATTCCGTTCCGAAGAACGTACTCATCAAGCTGTGCAAGATATTAGCTTTTCTGTTGAGCGTGGAAAAACTTTAGGAATTGTAGGTGAATCAGGTTCAGGAAAAAGTGTTACTTCTTTAAGCGTAATGCGATTAATTCCAGACCCACCAGGACGCATAATTCAGGGCGAGATATTATTCACAGAACAAGATGGTTCACAAACCGATTTACTGTCTTTACCCGAAGATAAAATGCGAAAATACCGGGGAAATCAAATATCTATGATTTTTCAAGAACCTATGACTTCGCTTAATCCTGTTATTAAATGTGGGCAACAAATTATGGAAGCAATTATACTCCATGAAAATATCTCTAAGGAAGAAGCCAGGCATAGAGTTTTGCAATTAATGAAAGAAGCACAATTACCCCGTCCAGAAGCAATGATTGATCAATATCCACATCAATTATCTGGTGGACAAAAGCAAAGAGTGATGATTGCTATGGCCATGAGCTGCAATCCATCCCTTTTAATTGCCGATGAACCGACAACTGCTTTAGATGTTACTGTTCAGGCTACAATACTTGATTTAATGAGGGATTTACAAAAAAAACATAATATGGGTATGATGTTCATTACTCATGATTTAGGTGTTGTTTCTGAAATTGCCGATGATATCATAGTAATGTATAAAGGAAAAATTGTTGAACAAGGTAGTGTTCAAGATATCTTTCAATATCCTCAACATCCATATACCAAAGGATTATTAGCTTGCCGTCCTCGCTTAGACAAAAAACTTCACATTTTACCTACAGTTCGTGATTTTATGGATGAAAATCCAGATGGTTCCATCACTGCTAAGCCTCTTGCATACGCTTCGATAGATGAAGTTGTAGAACATAATATTGTCTCTGAAGAACAAATAAATAAAAGAAATGAAGAGTTATCTGCACTAAGGCCTTTATTAACAGTTGACAATTTAAAAGTATATTTTCCAATGAGAAATAGTGGTCTTTTTGGAAATTCTTCCGAAATGGTAAAAGCTGTAGACGGTATCTCTTTTGATGTTAAACCAGGTGAAACCCTTGGATTAGTTGGCGAATCAGGTTGCGGTAAAACAACTACAGGAAGAGCTATTTTACGATTAGTAGAGCCAACAGATGGTTCTATTATGTTTAAAGGACAAGATATTAGGTCTTTATCTAAGCATGATTTAAAAGGTTTAAGAAAGAATTTTCAGATCATTTTTCAAGACCCATATAGTTCTTTAAATCCTAGATTATCTGTGGGCAGCGCAATAATGGAAGTGCTAAATGTTCATAAAGTACTTGATAATGAAAAACAAAGAAAAGAATATGTGCTGTATTTACTAGATAAAGTAAATCTTGAACCATATCATTTTAGCAATTATCCTCATGAATTTTCTGGCGGGCAAAGACAAAGAATTTGTATTGCACGTGCTCTTGCACTAAAACCTGAATTTCTCATTTGCGATGAATCTGTGTCTGCCTTAGATGTATCTGTTCAAGCACAAGTATTAAATCTTTTGGTGCAATTACGCGAAGAGTTCAAGCTTACTTATATTTTTATTTCCCATGATCTAAGCGTTGTTAAGTTTATTAGTGATCGTATTGCAGTGATGAATGCTGGGTCTATAATAGAAATAGGAAATGCTAAAGATATTTATGAAAATCCGCAACAAGAATATACACAACGTCTTATTGATGCGATTCCAGGAAATCATTCGTTTTCTTAAACAGGTATAATCATACATGAAACTAGATATTCACGCACATATATTGCCACAGAATTGGACGTCTTTAAAAGATAAATATGGTTATGGTGGTTTTATTACTCTCGATCATCACAAACCTGGATCTGCAAAGATGATGAGAGATGATGGTGTGTTTTTTAGAGAAATACAAGAAAATTGTTGGAATCCTGTATCTATTTTACAAGATATGGATATGCATCATGTTGATTATATGACATTATGTACCGTTCCAGTTTTATTTAATTATTGGGCAAAACCAGAACATGGACTCGATTGGTCGATGTTTTTGAATGATCACTTGGCTTCTGTGTGCAATCAATATCCTCGTTTTATTGGTTTAGGTACAGTTCCCATGCAAGACATCTCTCTTGCAATTAAAGAAATGGAACGCTGTAAACTTGAATTGAATATGCCTGGTTTACAAATAGGATCTAATATACTTGGTAAAAATCTAGATCATGAATCTTTATTCCCTTTTTATGAAGCCGCCGAACAACTTGGCGTCTGCCTCATGATTCATCCATGGGAGATGGCTGGTGCCGAAAGAATGAAATCTTATTTTCAGGAATGGCTTGTTGGTATGCCTGCAGAAACAACTCTTGCTGTTACTTCAATGATTTTTGGTGGCATCTTTGATAAATTTCCAAAATTAAGAGTATTGTTTAGTCATGCTGGAGGATCATTCCCATTTACTTTTGGAAGAATATCTCATGGATGGCATGCCAGACAAGACTTATGTAATATCAATCATATCAAAGATCCCAAATCTTATATTGGTAAATTTTGGATTGACGGTATTACTCATGATGATGACGCATTCAGATATTTACTGTCAATTTTTGGTGCTGATAAAATTTGCTATGGAACAGATTATCCTTTCCCTTTAGGAGATTTAAACCATGGTGAATTTTTAGAAAAGATGTCCTTATCTCAACACATAAAAAATCAGATATTTTCTCAATCCGCAATGGAATTTTTAGGTATTGCCCTTCCTGCTACATCATAATAGTGGATCTTTCATTGTCTCTATGTCTTGCAAGCAATGTTGTCTACATTCATCAAAGTACATAGAATCAACATCGTGATGTTTAAGAACTGTCCTTTTATTTTCTGCAAATCGATGAAGCTGTAGAGTTTTGTACACATCTTTATCATCTATATAATTTTGCTTGTTTATGTGTTCTGATATACGAAGTCCTTTAAACCTTGCATATGCTTCTACAATCATTTCACCTCCCCTTTCTCTAGCGGTTTTTGTATATCCAGCAATATGTGGCGTAGCCATACATGTAGATGAATGATTTGCAATATGTGCATTCCATAATGGCTCTTGTTCCCATACATCAATCGCAAGTAAAAGATGAGATGTCTGTAATTTTTTCAGTAATGCTGACTCCTCAATTATGCCACCCCTGCTTGTTTGAATAAGAAGTGATGCAGACATTATATCGCATTCATCTCTAGAAAACATATATGCTGTTGGATATCTACCATGATATGTTAATGGAGTATGAATACTAATAATATTGGCTTCCTGTAAAATTTCCTTTTTTTTCCGCCATTGTATATTCTGATACATAATTCCTGATTCCTCAAGGAATGGATCTGATGCTATAATTTTCATTCCCAATGTTTCAGCAATCTTAGCCACTCGCTTACCTACTTGTCCTAATCCAAATATACCAAGCACTTTACCTCTCAATGATATATTATAAGTATTCGAATATGATAATAATGCAAAATATACATATTCAGCAACTGCAACAGCATTAGATCCAGGGGCTGATGCAAAAGCAATCGAACGATCATTCAGATAATGCATATCTATATGATCAATTCCTGCAGTAGCAGTTCCAACAAAACGTACAATAGAGGATTTCAATAAAGATGCATTTATTGTTGTAACGGAACGAACAAATAAAGCAGTGCACTTTGAATCAATAAGATCTTGATTTGTTAATGTTCTACCATCAATAAAAGTAATATCATTAAAACCAGAAGGTAAAGATGAAGGTAGTATGATATTTTTATCGCATAAAATCATAGAGGATTATCATTTTTTAGCAAATATACAGAACAAGACATATTTTCGATGATTAAAACACGTTATATTGACTTCAGCATTATACACTTATCTCAAAATTCTTATGTATCCTTATAGATTATATATAATTACAAGATTCATTTTATTATTGCTTTTTAGCAATACGATAGATTTATTTTGTGCTCAAGATGCAGTAGAAATATTCAAGCTTGGTATGAAAAGACATGATGCAAATGATTGTCCTAAGGCTATAGAATTATATACTAAAGCAATCAATTTAGATAGCACATTGGCAAGGGCATATTTTAATCGGGGTACATGTCATTTAAAAATAGGTAAGCCAGATTTAGCAGAGCAAGACTTCCTTTTAACTATCACATATGATTCTTTATTGATGGATGCTTATTATAGTTATACAGTAAGTTTATTATATGGTAATAAACATAAACAAGCCTTACCAATACTAAACAAAGCATTAATGATAGAGCCAACTAATGCATCATTACGAAATTTAAGGGGACAGATTTATGCTTATTTAGGTGATAAACAATCTGCTTGTAGCGACTTATCAATTACAAAGGGCGCAGGAGACAAAGAAGGAAATGGGCTTTTTGATAAAATTTGTGGCGGAGATACATTAAAGGGAGAAGCATTCTCATTACCGTGGCCAGTAGACGAACACTGGAGAGTTCAAAATATATCTGAAGATTCTACATTTAGTCTTATGGAGTTTTTTCACGACAATGAGCAGCCGGAACTTTGGACAGAATATGGGGCTATGATGACTTTAAGGGATATAAGAAATGCGAACTTTAAAGAATTTTCTCAAATGATTTTTCAAGACTTTAAGCAGAGGGCACCAAAAGCGACATTGAAATATATTAAAGAGGATAAAAAATCAGAATTTCCTTGGCTTATTCTTTCATTACAAGCTCCAAGTACTGTAGATCACCAACAACCTGAATCGCAATTATGGTATATGATTCAGGGTAAAACAGCTTTATATTCCAATTTTAGAGCCGTAAAAAAAGCTACTTTATCAAAAGATTTGATAAAAAAGTGGAGTGCATTTTTTAGATCTGGAACTATTATTGAAAAATAGTTTATGTATTGATCATTTTTGCTGCCGAAATAGCAGATATTCTTTTTCTTAGAATTCTTTCTACTCCAGCTCTCATAGTAAGAGAAGAAGCACTACATTTTGCGCAAGCACCTTTTAATTCTACCCAAGCTACACCATGTTCATCTATTTTAATAAGTTGAATGGTACCACCATCACGCTGAATAGCTGGTCTAATTTCTTCTGCAATTACTTGTTCGGTTCTCTCAAAGATATCATTCATTTCTTTACTTCTTTAAAGCCATACGAAAATATTCTAGTGTTTTTAATAAACCTTCACGTCTTTGAACTTTTGGTTCCCAGCCAAGTATATGTTTCGCCTTTGTTATATCCGGTTGCCTAACTTTAGGATCATCTTCAGGAAGACTTTTAAAGATAATCTCTGATGAAGAACCAGAAATCTCTATAATTTCCTTTGCTAAATCAAGCATAGATATCTCATCTGGATTGCCAATATTTACTGGATTATTTTCACCAGAGAGTAAAAGACGATAGATACCTTCAACTAAATCATCAACATAGCAAATTGAGCGAGTTTGGCTACCATCACCAAATACAGTTATAGGTTCGCCTAATAATGCTTGAGACATAAAAGCAGGGATTGCGCGGCCATCTTCAATACGCATTTTAGGTCCATAGGTATTGAATATCCTTACAATTCTTGTATCCAATCCATGATATCTATGATATGCCATAGTGATAGCTTCACTAAAGCGTTTTGCCTCATCATATACTCCTCTTGAACCTACAGGATTTACATTCCCCCAATATTCTTCTTGTTGTGGATGAACAAGCGGATCTCCATACACTTCGCTGGTACTAGCAATAAGAAATCTAGCTTTCTTTGCTTTTGCTAATCCTAAAGCTTTATGAGTACCCAAAGATCCTACTTTTAATGTTTGTATCGGATAGCGTAAATAATCTAATGGAGAAGCTGGAGAAGCAAAATGAAGAATGGCGTCTAAATCTCCATCTACATACATATATTCCGTTACATCATGATGAATAAATCTAAATCTTGCATTACCCATAAGATGAGCAATATTATCGGGAGAACCCGTGATAAGATTATCCATACAAATAACATCATAGCCATTACCGATAAATTTATCGCAAAGATGTGATCCTAAAAAACCGGCACCACCAGTAATAAGTACTCTAGGCATGAATTATCTCCGAACTTCAATAGTATTTACCAATGAACCCAATGCATCTATCGAACAATTGATAGTATCACCTTCTTTGACCCACATTGGTGGATTAAAGACTTTACTACCATTTAATTCAAGAAAACATCCTGTTCCACATGTACCAGAACCGATTACATCTCCTGGATAGAGAGTAACGCCATAGCTTGCTCTTTCAATAATCTGAGCAAATGTCCAACTCATGTCTTTAACGTTCCCAGAAGAAACTTGCATCCCATTTATACTGCATGTCATTGCTAAATCATAGGAATCACCATTGAGAGTAGAGATTTTCTTAGATTCCAATTCATCTTTGGTAATAAGCCATGGACCAAGAGTTGTTGCAAAATCTTTTCCTTTTGCTGGGCCAAGATTTAGCTTCATTTCATGCATTTGCATTGCTCTTGCACTCCAATCATTCATTATCATATATCCTGCTATATAAGAATCTGCATCTTTGGCAGATATATCAGATCCTTGTTTTCCAATAACGATTGCTACTTCTAATTCAAAATCTAATTGTTCAAGATGCATCGGGCGAACAGAAATTGGACCTGGGCCAAAAACTGCTTGATGATTGGTAAAATAGAAAATTGGAATCTCATCAAACTCGGGAATCATGTCTAATCCACGATTTCTTCGGGCAGCTTCTACATGTTGTCTAAATGCATACCCATCTCGCATAGAAGTAGGCCTAGGAATTGGAGACAATAGATGCACTTGATTTAATGCATAGGCAGCTGTATTATATTGTGAAGAATCTGTTATGATATCTTGATGAAGAATGCTAGCATCATTCATAGCTGCATTTCCTAGCTCTAAAAAAGGCAAGATAGCATCAGGAAGATATGGCAATGTAAAACTTAGAGTACTTAAAGATCTAGCAATAGCAAGATCATAAATTGTATCATTAATACATATCCCAAGTCTTGTAATGTTTTTTGCAGGTTGAAAGCTTACTAATTTCATAATAATGTACAGTATTATTTGGTATTGGACATAAAAAAGGCGCTATAAAAAGCGCCTTCAAAACTACAGAATTTTATCGGTAGAATATCTATCTTGATAAAGCATGTCTTAAACTCAAAGTACCTACTGTACCAAAACCAGCTAAAAACAGCAATTGGAATGGTATCGCAGCAATTTCTAAATAAAACAAAGAAATAGATATACCTACTATAAAATAGAGTGTAAAGAATAATTCAGCAATGATAGCACCACCAAGTTGCTTTTGAACATATTTTTTCTTCTTCCAATCATCTTTACCATTTACTATTTTATATTTAGGAGTACGCATAAAAGCTGATTTTTTACCAATAAGTGCCTCGAAAACTGCTTTAGTATTATTAACAGCAAAACCCATACTTCCAGCCATAAAAACAGGGAAAAGCATAAGTCTACGGCGCCAATCAAGATGAATTGCTCTTTGTGCATACATATAAAACATAAATGTACTTACGGAAGCAAGAACAAATATTCCCATTAAAGTAAAAATACTATCATACCCTTCTACAGTATTTTTAATCACAACTAAAGGTACATTTAATAATGCAGTAAGAAGGATAAAAGGGAATACAATATTACTTGTTAAATGAACAGTACATTCTGCTTTTATTTTTAATGGAAGTTCAGATTTCCATACCATAGGTAATATTTTAATCGCAGTTTCAACCGCGCCTTTTGTCCAACGGAATTGCTGAGTTTTTAAGCCATTAATATCAGCTGGTAATTCTGCTGGTGACGTTACATCGTTTAAGAACATAAATTTCCAGCCACGTAATTGGGCACGATAACTTAAATCTAAATCTTCTGCTAAAGTATCTGCATGCCAATTACCAGCATCTTCTATACATGATTTACGCCAAATACCAGCTGTTCCATTAAAGTTAATAAAGAAACCAGCTTTATTTCTAACTTGCTGTTCAATCACAAAGTGGCCATCTAAAGCCAATGCTTGGGCTCTGGTTAAATAGGAATAATCTTCATTTAGATGTTCCCATCGTGTTTGAACCATGCCGATTTTTGCATTTTGGAAATGAGGAATTGTCTTTTGAAGAAAATCAGTATTAGGAACAAAATCTGCATCAAAAATTCCAATATATTCCCCTTTTGCAGTTTCTAATCCACTTTTAAGGGCCCCAGCTTTAAAGCCAGAACGGTCTATACGGTGAATATGCTTTATATCAAACCCTTTAGAAGTAAATTCTGAAACAATTCTGCGAGAAACTTCAACAGTTTCATCTGTAGAATCATCTAATAATTGAATTTCTAATTTATCAATTGGATATTCCAACTCGCATACCGCTTTTACTAAACGTTCAACTACATATACTTCATTAAATACAGGCAATTGAATAGTAACTTGGGGCCATTCGGTTTGAGCTAATAATACAGGAGGATTGTATGCTCTGGTTTTATGATAGAAATAAATCATCACTAAACCATGTAATCCAAATGCAAATAAGATACTGAGCGAAAAGAAATAAATAATAAGTAAAGTAACTTCCATAAGATTAGCTAGAGCTCCAGCTATGAAAATAGTAGAAAAATGTCAATATTACCAACCGGAAACAACTGCAAGCAGAATATCTTCACCTAATTGTTGAATTGCAGCAATCACTGCTTCTTCCCGGGCTTGCTGTCCTTGGCTTATAATGTACACTTGAAAATTGGAAAAACTACGTTTCCAAACGGTTTTACGCTTGACCACATCGGTGTATTCAGCATCTACCGTCACCGTTAACTTTCGTTCTCTTTCAATCTCACCGGGGCTAACCGATACAATTGCATCATTTATAGATGAAATTGTTGATTGAAGTTGTGCATCACCATTTGTTTCAACCAATACAAGTGTATTGTCATTTCTAAATTTGTCAATCAATCTTCGATTTAGGATGTCTCGAAATCTTGGATTGCCAAATCCGCTATTATCATTTGAAGGCGCAATACTGATAGTTTTTAAATGATCAGGAACTGAACCACCTGTAAATGAATAGCAACCAATGAACATCGGTATGCAAATTATACAAATGATGGTGAGTACTCTATTAATGAAAAGTGAATTGTTGTTCATGGAAAATACATTTTAATGAAAAATAAAACTTTGAATATCAGAAATGATCCTGAATATCATTGTATACATTGATTATATCGTTGTTCATGGCCAATAGTAGAGATTTCTCCATGGCCTGGGAATATCACAGTTTCTGGTGATAAGACTAATAATTTACTTTTAATTGAATGAATTAATTGATTGGTATTGCCTCCAGGTAAATCAGTTCTTCCAATACTATCAGCAAATAATGTATCACCTACTATTGCACAATTATATTTCTCGCTGATAAAACAGACACTTCCTTCTGTATGGCCTGGAGTATGAATCACGTTAAATTCCCATTCTCCACAATGAATTATTTCGTTTTCTATTAATTTTTCTACCGGAGAAACAGGATAAATAGTAAATGGTAAAGGCCATAATGTATGCTCCATCGGATCGATCAATCTATAGACATCATCGTGATGACAAAAGACTTCCAGTCCTTTATTTTGCAAAATAGAAGCATCTGCTGTGTGATCCCAATGGGAATGCGTTAGCCATAATGCAGAAGCATGTAATGAATAATGTTGTAGAATTGCTTCAAAAATATCTGCACTGTTATATGGCGCATCCATAATAATTGCTTCATGACTCTTAATATCTGCTATTATATAGCCATTCGTTGCAACAGGGCCGGCCTCAAATCCAATAATTTTTAAATGCGGAGCTTCTGGTACAGAAAAAACTGATTGTTGCATAATGATGTATAAAATATGTTTTGATTTATGAATTGAAATAAGTGATTATGTTCATTAGAAATAAATAACAAGCATTCTTAGCAAAATTCTTTTTCTAATTGCAGCACTTTTCTCATACCATTTGTGTGTTCTCCAAATATCCGATTATGAGAAGCTTGTAATGCAGGAGAATACTCTGATCTATATAATTGTATGTCTTGCAATGAGTTAACTGAATACTGAATATGGAATGTATCATAACTTTCAGATACTGGGTCTGTAACTTTACTAAGTTTGGCATTAATACATACACCACATTTCATAACTTCAGGGATATGAATAGAAATCATCCAGTCCACCCATGCATGTGAATGTTCTTTCATAACTTCTATAGAAACTTCATAAAATACAATCATTTTTTTGTCCTGTATAATATGTTAATAGCAAAAATGAGAAATTAGCATACGAATAATGCACATGTATTATCAAATACATGTATTGTGAAGTCATAAAACCAAGAATTCTATCTCATTATACCTAAGAAGATTGACATGAATACAGAACAAACACCTATATCAAAGATAAAAGCAGGCGAAACTAAAGAGCAATTATCCTTTTTATTGTCTTTCTACAAACCATATGCGCTCAAGGGTATTATTGCATTAATCATCATGTTGATTACCGCATCATTGGGCTTAATATTTCCAGCAATTATTGGAAAAATGTTAGATGGTTTTGTTCATCCAGACAAAGCATTTATGCCTTTCGGAATACAATTAACCCCAGGATTATTAGCACTAAGTTTACTTCTTTTGATTGCAATTCAATCTGCAATACGATTTATCGCATCGATGACTATTGCCAAGATTACCGAATATGCTTTAGCAGAATTGAGGTCTACTTCATTTGAACATATCATAAGACTCCCCATGAGCTTCTTTTCTGAACGACGTGTCGGAGAATTATCTTCACGATTATCTTCGGATTTGACTCAAATCCAAGAAACATTTGCATTTACTGTTTTAGAATTATTAAGACAAACAATATTTCTTATTGGTGGCATAGGTTTTATTTTAGCTGCTGGATTAAATCTTGCTTTACCTGTGCTATTAGCTTTACCAGTTTTAGTAGTAATTGCCGTTGTTTTTGGAAAATTTATCAGAAAACAAAGTACTAAAACACAGGATGCTTTAGCTAATTCAGCAACAATCATAGAAGAAACTCTGCAAGCAATTAGCAGTGTAAAATCCTATGTGAATGAGCATTTTGAAGCAATAAGGTATAAAAATGCCTTAAAGCAAACAATTACTTTGGCTCTATATACTGCAAAACTTCGATCTGCTTTTGTTTCCTTTATCCTTTTTGCTTTTTTTGGTGGTATAGCTGGTGTAATTTGGTATGGAGGTTCCCTAGTTCAAGCTGGTGAAATTACAATTGGAGACTTTGCCACATTTTTAATTTATGCAATGTTTGTTGGTGGTGCTATGGGAAGCTTTGCAGAATTACTTGGTCAAGTACAAAAAGCTCTGGGTGCTTCCGTTCGATTAAGAGAAATTATCGATGAGCCAATAGAGCATGACACTCAAAATACAATTGTACATTCAGAAAAATTGCATTCAATTAGCCTACAAAATGTATCTTTTAACTATCCAAATCGTAAAGATATTCAAGCATTGAAGGATATACATCTTACAATTCCTGCTGGACATCGTATTGCATTTGTAGGAGAAAGCGGTGCCGGAAAAAGTACTACCGCTTCACTCATTCAACAATTTTATTCTCCTGATAAGGGCGAAATACTCTATAATTCCATACCTGCTGAATATTGGGGATTACAAAAAATCAGAAATTCTATCGGCGTTGTTCCACAAGATATCATTCTGTTTGGAGGAACTATAGCTCAAAATATTGCATATGGAAAAACAGATGCAACAGATAAAGAAATCGAACAAGCTGCTATTTTGGCAAATGCCATGGAATTTATCGATAGATTTCCAGAGCGTTTTTCTACACTAGTTGGTGAAAGAGGAATTACATTGTCTGGAGGCCAAAGACAAAGAATTGCAATCGCCAGAGCTATCCTAAAAAATCCTCCAATATTAATTCTTGATGAAGCAACTAGCTCTTTAGATTCTGTTTCTGAACATTTGATAAAAGAAGCTTTGGAAACATTAATGAAAGATCGAACTACAATTATTATCGCGCATAGACTTTCTACAATTAGAACATGCGATGCTATTGCTGTTTTTAGTAAAGGATCTATTATTGAATATGGAACACATGATGAATTAATGAAAGTACATGGATTATATGCCCGACTTTCTCATTTGCAGTTTTCTTCAGAATTGAATTCTAATCCAATATCATAGAATATTAGCTTAAGCAATTTTTAAAGAATTATGTATTTTGCTCAATACCATTACTTCAGGATTTTAATATAATGACCACAGTAGAACTAAAAGACCTATATAAAGAATATGAAACTGGAAAACCAGTAATACAAAATTTAAATCTTACTGTTTTACCAGGTGAATTATTAGTGCTAGTAGGCCCATCAGGCTGTGGTAAAAGTACAGTTCTTAGAATGATTGCGGGATTAGAAGATATCACTGGTGGCTCTTTGTTCTTTGATGGAGTATGTATTAATGATATGCCGGCAAAAATGAGAGATATTGGTATGGTTTTTCAAAATTATGCCTTATATCCACATCTAACAGTAGCAGAAAACTTAGGATTTCCTTTAAGTTTAAGAAAATTCCCCAAAGATGAAATTTTAAAAAAAGTACAAGAAATAGCAGAGCAAGTTGGTTTAAGTGACTTATTATACAGAAAACCTAAACAATTGTCAGGTGGACAAAGACAAAGAGTAGCACTTGGAAGAGCCATCATAAGAACTCCCAGAGTCTTTTTATTCGATGAACCTTTGTCTAATTTAGATGCTCAACTTAGAATGCATATGAGATCAGAAATCGTTGCTTTACAAAAAAGAGTTGGAATTACTGGTATCTATGTTACTCATGATCAGGCCGAAGCTATGACGATGGGCGATCGCATTGCTGTTCTTCATAAAGGAATTTTACAGCAAATTGGTAAGCCACAAGATATTTACAATGATCCACAAAATGTATTTGTAGCAGGTTTCTTAGGAAGCCCTTCTATGAATTTTTTTCATGGCAGCTTCACAAAGATTGATAATGAATTGATATTTCAAGAATTACATAATGGAGCTTCATTTACTATTCCGGATCATTCATTTATATATGGCATTCCCGATGATAAAAACATTATTGTAGGAATTAGACCAGAAAAATTGTCTTTAACTCCCCTAGAAAATGCTCCAACATGGCAATGTTCGATACATCAAACTGAATATCATGGCCATGAACAAATCGCTTTTGTGCAATCTGCTGATTCCTTAAAATCTATTCGAGTTCCGCTACAATTTCCAGTAAAAAATGATGATGCAATTAAGCTGTATATACAACCTGATTCACTCTGTATATTCTCATCTTTAACTCATAATAGATTATAAATAATGAAGAATATTGATTCAATTAAACCTGAAGAATTTGATCATCTTTGGAATTATTCTCAACCTGAAATTACAGTAGAACAATTTCGTAGTTTAATCGACATTATTAAAACTCACGAAGATAATACCCTTTATCCTCAATTACTTACGCAAATTGCTAGATGCGAAACATTGCTGAGAAATTTTGAATCAGCATCTTTAGCATTACAAAAAGCAATTGCCATTATAGAACAATTACAAGATAATGACAAACCATTGCCTTCAACTCGATATTTTTTAGAGAAAGGAAGATGGGAAAACTGGCATCAAGAATCAGATAGAGGTAAATCTAGTTTTTTACTTGCATTGAACATAGCAACACTTCATTCATTAGATTTTTATGCTGTAGATGCTTTGCATATGCTGGGAATAATATGCCAATCAGATGAATCATTAGAATGGAATAAAAAAGCAATGCTTTATGCAGAGAAATCAACTGATTTAAAGGCAAAAAGTTGGTTAGGGGCTTTGTATAATAATATTGGCTGGACATATCATTCCAAAGAAGATTTTAATGCAGCTTTAGAGTGTTTCTTAAAAAGTGATATATGGTTTAAAGAAAGAAAAAGATTAGAAGAAAGCTTAATTGCTAAGTGGTCTGCAGCAAAAATGATGCGTCTATTAGGAAGAATTGGTGAAGCATTACTTGTACATTATGAATCTGCCGAACAAAGGAAATCTGCTAATCTTGAAAATGATGGATATATTGCCGAGGAAATAGGCGAATGTTTGTTGACACTCAATAAAACTGATGATGCTACTCCATTCTTTGCTTCAGCATATACTATTTTATGTGAAGACAATTGGTTTGCGCAGCATGAATTTGCTAGACTAGATCGATTAAAGCAATTAGGAAAATGCTAAACTATATCTAGATAACATTCAGTTTTTACATCGCATCCAGACCTTTTAAACATTGCAGCCGCACTACAATATGTTTGCTGAGATAACTCAACGCTTCTTTCAATATCTTTTAATTCTGCATCAGTACTTTTTACAAAAAACTTTAACAGTACACTAGTAAACACTTTAGGATGTTCATCGGCCCTATTTCCCGAAACTTCTACATGCAAAGAAGTGATATGCTTTCTTTTTTTTTCTAAAATACTTAGAACATCCATCACAGAGCATGCAGCCATAGATTGCAACATTATCTCCATTGGTGTTGCTGCTTTAGACACATAATTCTCTGAACTATGCGAATCAAACAATGTATTTTTTTGCTCAGAATTATGTCCTTCTAAACACATTCCACCTTTCCAATCTACTGTTATATTCATAATTATACCTATTATCGTACTTCAGAACCAATAGAATCAATTTCAGGAGCTATCAAACTTACGCTTCCATCAGCAGAATTTGCAGCTAAAAGCATTCCTTGGGATTCATGTCCCATAAGTTTAGCTGGAGCTAAATTTGCAACAATCACTATTGTTTTACCTATCAAATCTTCGGGTTTATAATGCTTGGCTATACCTGCTAAGATTTGTCTTTTTTCTGTTCCAGTATCTACTTGTAATTTCACTAGCTTTTCGCTTTTGGGGACAGCTTCTGCATGTATAATCTTAGCAGTTACTAGTTTAATTTTCTTAAAATCATCAATCGTAATAAGATCTTCTTTTTTATCGATTATTTGTCCTGCATGCATAGCAGAAATCTGAGCATCAATCACAGAATCTTCCAGTTTGTTGAATAAAATTGGTGGTATATGTATGTTTTGTCCTTGAGCCAAAACAGGAAATACCATTGTAGACCATATATCTTTTTTATCTGATTGATCTACGGAGCCTGTCATAGGAATTTGCCCTATACTTTCTGCAAGTACCGAAGCAGTATGCGGAATAATAGGAGCAAAAATTATACTAAGGGATCGCAATAATTGCGAGCATATATATAATGTTTTACCACATTCATCTGGATCATTTTTAATAGTTTTCCATGGCTCTGTATCATTAAAATACTTATTAGCTGAACGGGTAATATTCATTGTTTCTGTTACTGCATCTCTGAATCTACATTGTTTATAATGCATTGAAACTTTATTCATTCCCGTATATAATGAAGCAATCATAGAAAAATCATGAGCAGAAAAATAGCGTACATGCTTTGATTCATAAAGTGATTGCAAGGTTTCTTTGGAAACAGCATTTGATTCTCTTTGAAAATCTTGAATTAATAATTCCCAAGCCTCATCTAGCTTTGCATAATGATCAGATAGAATTGGAACTGCACTAGAAAAGTTTTTTGATAAAAATTGAATAACTCTATTGATAAAATTTCCTGGTATCGCTGCTAATTCATTATTGGTTTTAGCTTGAAAATCTTTCCATGTAAAGTCAGAGTCTTTTGTTTCAGGAAGATTATTTGCTAAAGCATATCTCAAAATATCAGCATTTGTTTTGCCAGGAAAATCCTTTTGATAATCTCGTAAAAAGATGCCCCAATTTTGTGATTTTGAAAACTTTTTTCCTTCAAAATTCAGAAATTCATTTGCAGGAACATTCGTAGGTAAAATCATATCGCCTTTGGCCATTAAAAGCATAGGGAAAATCAAAGTATGAAATACGATATTGTCTTTACCTAAGAATGCAATATACTCTCGATCTTCATTATTAGGTTTGCTCCACCACGTTTTCCATTCTTCAGCAGAATATCCATGCTGTTTTGCCCAATGTTTAGTGGCAGATATATAGCCAAGAACTGCTTCGAACCAAACATAAATCACTTTTCCTTCAGCATTTGCAGCTGGCACTGGAATACCCCATTTCATATCTCTGGTAGCTGCTCTATCATTTAGACCTTGTTTAAGCCAAGAACGACTTTGCTGAATGACATTATCTTTCCAATCTTTACTGTGTGATTCTATATATTCTTCTAATTGCTTCTGGAATTCTCCCATTTTAAAATACCAGTGCTTGGTATTTTTAACAATCGGTTTTTCTCTAGTTAATATACTTATTGGGTTTTTTAGTTCAGTTTGATTATAAGTAGCACCACAACTATCACATTGATCGCCTCTGGCTCCTTCTTTTGAACAATGCGGGCATATTCCTTCAACATATCTATCTGGTAAAAACATCGAAGCTTTTTCATCATAAAATTGTGGCTCTTCTTTTTCTACCAAATATCCTTTTTCTAACCAATCCTTAAAGAATTCTTGTGCTGTTTCAACATGATCTGGTAATGAAGTTCTAGAATATATATCAAAACTTATCCCAAAATCCTTAAAAGCAGCCTCATTCATCGGATGATATTTATCTATAATTGCTTTCGGGGTTGTATGTTCTTTATCTGCACTAATTGTTATTGCAACACCATGTTCATCAGAGCCACATACAAAAAGGACTTCCCTTCCTTGTAATCGAAGAAATCTTGCATACATATCAGCAGGTAGATATGCTCCTGCTAAATGCCCCAAATGAATATAACTATTTACATAAGGTAAGGCTGCGGTAATAAGTGTTCTTGCCATGATCTTCTTTTATGTGTATACTTTTACTAAAATACAGTTTTTTACTAGAAGACAGAGAAGAGGAAATGTAGGGATATAAAAAAAGGGTCTGATGCAAAAGCAACAGACCCCAAAAATTAGCTTAAGTACATTATCTATTTACTATTATTTGTGCACCTAAACCTGATACACCAGTTCCACCTAAGAAACCACTTGCAAACACTGTATATGCTTTGCCAGATTCAAATTTAATTCCTGTTAAAGGTAATGCTACAGTTGTTGTTCCAGCTACTTTCACATCAATATTATATGTACCTGCATCTACAGGTAAGAAAACATTTTGGGATGATGAAAATTGTCTATTAAATGATCTATTTAAGAATAATGATGGACCATCCTTTACGGCAATGTCCACTGCTGGAGCATTTGGAGATAAATGTAAAAAACGTACATGCGCTTTACCGGTAACAACAGCTGGTATTGCATCTTCAACTAATAATAAGGTTATTTTACTCAATGAATCTAAAGCAAATACAGAATAGAATTTAGAATCAGGGAATACTTGATCAAAACTAAATAATGCTGTGGAAGACCCTGCAGCAAAAACTTTGATATTTCTTGTTCCTGGAGTAACTGAAACATATCCGCTATTATTAGGGAATGTTAAAGCACTAGTACTAATTTTATTATTATCTACAGCAATATCAACCCCAGGTGCATCAGGTGATGCATGCACTACCATTAATTTTGCATTTGTAGGATTTGTGCTTGTACTAGAATCTGAACATGATGAAGTGATCACAGAAATCATAATAGCCAAAAGAAACAAAGAAAAACGTGTCATATAAAAAACTCATTAAATTAAAAAAATTGTTGGGAACGAATGTAACTTGCAATAGAACTAAATAAGTTCCAAATACACTTTATTTTTTGATAAGTGTAAATTCTACTCGACGATTTTTTTCTCTTCCATTTTCTTCGTCATTGCTTGCAATTGGCAAAGATTCTCCATAACCAATAGCATGTAATCTAAATGTATTAATTCCTCTTTGAACCAGATATTCTGCAACTGCTTCTGCCCTTTTGCTAGATAATAATGCATTATCATTAGTTTTTCCAATAGCATCTGTATGGGCACTAATTTCTATCGAAATACTTGGATTATCTACCATAAATGCTAAAAGCTTTTCTAATTCAAGTGTACTTTCAGGTTTTAATGACCATTGCTTCGATTCAAAAAAGATATTTTTTAAACTAAAGCGTGTCCCCAATTCCGTGGCTTGTTCAATCGAAGAAATCATTACATCTTTTTGTAATGTATCGCCTCTCTGTACTTCCGAAGCAGATAATACAATAGGATGTGCTATAAAATTTTGGGAATTAGGTGTCATTCTATATATACCTTTATCTGGAATTCTACAAAAATACGACCCTTGATCGTCTGTCTTTGTATTACTAATCACTTGTAAATCCATATCATTTTCAATAAGAATATTACCAGAATGTGCATTTCCACTTTGATCAAGAATTCTCCCTTTGATAAATTTTCCTAATGGGATTAATGAATATTCTACAGCAATTGTATCTGATTCAGCCTGCCTTATAATAGGAATACTACATTGTTTACTTTCATATCCTTTGGAATGCAAGGTCAGATATAAAGTGTTAAGATGTGTAGCTTCAATAATAAATTCACCTTGATTCATTGTTAATTGTTGCTGCAAACCTTGCACAGAAACAGCGCCTTGAATAAGAGACCCAGACTCATCAATAACTTTACCTTTCACATATATATCACGAGGAACTGGCCTTAATCTAACCATATAGCGTATATCTTGTTCTTTTGACACATCTTTAAGAACATCGATAAAAGGCTGATTAATACTATATTCTTTTCCTAAACTTAGCCTTGTCACTATACCACTATTATTATTCTCTTTATTAATCAGAGAATACAAACTGCATCCATGTTTCCATAGTGCAGACAAAACCTGTATTTCTGAGAGATGTGCATTATCTTGAATACAGCAATCATCTGTTAATACTATAATATTTCTTTTGGCATTTGGACGAAACAGCATTTCAGTTGCTTTCAAAATAGCAGTTGATGTAATTTCATCATTACCAATCGCATCTGCATCTTCAAAAAAAGTCAGAAATTCCTGAATATCACTTGTTGGTTGTAAAGAACTGATAATTTCTTCTCCATATAAAATTCCCCCAATTCGAAAATCAATTCCTGCAGTTTTTAATGTTTTAGCAAATAACACTACATTTTTTCTCACATCCTTAATTTTCTTGCTCATGCTTCCTGAGCAATCCATTACAATCATATAATCTATTGGGACAATTATATCTTCCTTTTTTTCTTCTATAGATAGTATCTCGTATTTTTTATCTGTAATCACAAAATCAGATTGAAGAATTTCTTGAACTTGATCGCCTTTATCATTGACAATCTTCACACTCATCAAGATATCTTGATTATGCATACTATCAGGCTTTATAGAAAGGATTTTCAATTCTGGTTTTTTTGCTGCGATAATATATTGTGATGTGCCAGAAACAAGAGTATTTCTTTGATATTTTGCATAAAATTTATTAAAAATAGAATCATACAGATAAGCTGGGTTTTGTGATAAATGCGTCAAAGTATCAGCCATAGCAGTATAATCACCACCATGATTTTTCATCGCATTCACTATATATTCTGGAGATTCAGAATATGTTGTTAGCCATTCAAATGCAGAAGACGAGCACATAGCATCAACAGACCTTATGTCGGATAGGGATATATCTTTTTGTTTAAGCGCAGATATTGAAGGCATTTTTGAAAAATTGAGTCTAAAAAGAGCTGTCGAAGCTGACTGTTCATCTACTCCAGACCCAATTGATGGAATAATTCCAGTAGAAACAAAGCCAAATGTAATTTCAGCCCCAATACGCAATACTTTACGAATTGGATTGATTATTACAGAGCCAATGATATGTTCTTGAATAAGATTGGCACTAGCCCCAAATTCAGTATTAATCGCATTACCAAGAAAAAGAGCAGAATCAGCACAATATTGCAATCTAGCATGAACCGTAAGCCAATGTAATGGTGCAAATGCACCCATGGCAGTGATAATATTTTGACTTTGTAATGGTGTAGTTGTATTATCTATACCTAGCGAAGCAAAAAGATCGATTGAAGGTGAGAATAAAGCTGAAGCTGAGAATCGAATAGGATTACTTTTTGATTCAGTATATTTTATACTTCCACCAATCCATAGATGATCTGATTGAATGGGTAATCCAAATCCAGCAAAGGCGCTAGTAGGGTTTGAAATAGACAGAGTTTCTGAAGGTTTTTCTAAGCCAAAAGCATAATTACCAATTTTAATAAACCCCGCATATCCATGTACTTTTCCAAAAGATGCATCTAATGGCACAGCGCCCAATACATCTACCCCAGAAATAACTCCAAGCATGGCAGGGTTCCAAGCAACTGCTCCAGCATCATTTAATAATCCCAATTTTCGATTTGAAGTATAATCAGCAGAAAATTGAGCATTAAGATTATACGTAAAGGATAATACTATGAGAGCAATTATATTGAGTACATTCATCAGTCATCCACTTTATTTATACTTACTTTTCCCTAAATTAAGAAAGTACAATAAATAGATACATTGTTATTATTTTTCGATCTATCAAATATTTTTTGTCATAAATTCTACCCGCCTATTTTCTTGTCTTCCTTCATCAGAATCATTTGGTGCAATTGGATATTCTTCTCCAAATCCTTTTGCTTCTAATCGAGATGAATCAATACCCATTTCTATCAAAAACTCCACTACAGACTGTGATCTTTGTTGAGATAATTTTTGATTTGCTTTATTAGATCCAACATTATCCGTATGGGCATTTATCTGTATCGATAAATCTGGATTTTCTTCTAAATACTCATACAGTCTGGTTAATTCTTCGGTACTTTCTGGACGTAAATCCCATTTTGCTGAATCAAAAAATACAGATTTCAATGAAAACAGTTTAGAAGAACTTTGCTTATCTGATACCTCTGGGAATGGTGATTCAGAAGGTTCTTCTGGTATTGGAGCAGGCTCAGGTTTTTCTATTACAGCAGGTTCTTCCGAAGGTTCAGCAGGTTTACTTGGCGCAGGTGCAGGTGTAGATTTACTTGAACCGCTTGCACCACCACCGCCAGATCCACCTGATCCATTTCCATTGCCACTACCATTATTGATAATAATTTGAGATGGAGAACAAGAGCATCCTGAACAAGAAGAACAACCAGGACAACATAAACATATACAATGTTGACAATGCTTTACAGATTGACAACAAGCAGGGCGTCCTGCCAAACAAGAACTTTTAAGTTTTGGACAATTCTCACAAGGATTTTTAATACAGTGATGAATATCATGAACATTCATTTCACAGCATGATTTATCAATTTTACATGCAGGTATTGGTGGGGCAGGTTCTCTATAATGATTTACAGACCACAAAGAATCATGATTTATCCGCAAAAGAACATTACCACCTGAAAAACGTCTATCTGGTGAATTAACAGTAGAAGCTTCATTTAATGATCCTAGAGATAGCACATCGAATGCGATCTCAAGTCCAAATCTTGCCTGCCTTGCTTCTGGAATTGTAGAAAATGATGCAACTATTTGTTTATTATTAAACGAAGTGCTTATTCCTAATTCACTTGCATATGCTTTATTATATAGAATCGCAGAATCTGGACAGAACTGCAATCTTCCATGAAGAGTAATCCAATCTAATGGAGAATAAGAACTTGTTAAAGAATACACATGATTTTTTGTATCAACAGAATACATATTAGTAATGCCTAGAGACAAGTAAAACTTTGGAATGGGATTATACATCAATGACCCCATATACCTAACTGTTCTACCACCAAACTCTGAGTATCTAAATGATGCCCCAATCCACCCATTATATTTAGGAATTTTAACTCCCATTCCGCCATAAAAGCTAAATGGCTCAGATGGTTGGTCAATAGTAGAATCTCTACCGGAAGTAAAACCAACAGAAACTCCATCGCTAGAAATAAAACCACCTATCATTCTTGTTGATTGAAATGAGCGGTCATAAGGAATTACCAAAACAGCATCTGTTCTGGTAACTAATCCTAATAAAGCTGGATTCCATCCTACAGAAGTAGCATCGTTCATCAAGTTCATCCTGCGATTAGTAAATCTGTCAGGAATAAACTGTGCTTTAGATATTTGAAGAGAAAATATGCTAAATAAAAAGCATCCAAGTAGTCTAATAATCCACTTGTTCATAAATATATCTCTAGTTCATTGTACAACTTTATAATAAACAGCAAACTTCTTGCCAAAAACAATTCACACAACTATAATATGTATTATATACATTAATTGCATATGTATATTAATGGGAACCATGTATAACTGTTTTGGAATGAAGCAACTGTTTATAATGTTCGGAACTTAAAAGAAGTGCTGTCTTTTTTAATAATGCATCTTTTTCCACTTTAAATTCACCCATTTTTTTTTCAGAAAGAAATCTACTCAGAATTTGTTCTGATAATAATTCAAGCACTTCTTTTTTAACTTTTAGTAAAGACTTTTTGATATCCTTTGCGGCAAAAGTCTTGATATTTTCTATTGACTTAACATATTGTTTTGAATACCCATTTTGTTGAGCTAGAAATATAGATGTATTCAGCGAAGCATATGGCTCTGGAAAAATAATTGTTGATTGATTACTTAACCACTTTATAAATTTTGTAAAGTCAATTTCTTTGGCTTGCCAATTAGCTGGCAAACTATCTAAAGAAGAACAATATAAAGAAGCAAATCTAAAAAATACATTCTGTTTATCTAAAGCTTTTATTATAGGGTGAGAATTATGAGAAATTACATTTGTATCAGGTGCAATACCATGTCTAGCCTTCACGATACGCCCAGACTTAGTATAAAACACTGCATCTTTTTCTGCTGTAACACTATCAGATATTTCACTTTTAGATACCAATTTTTGTATACATCTTCCTGATGGAGTATAATATCTAGCAGTTGTTAATTTTAAGGCTGTTTCGCCCGGAAGATTAAGAATACTTTGCACTAAACCTTTACCATAAGACTGTTCACCTATAATTATGCCTCTATCTAAATCCTGAAAAGCTCCTGCTAAAACTTCACTGGCACTTGCACTTTCACCATTAATTATGATAGAAACTGGAATTTCTGGTTCAATTGGTACTGATTGGGATGTGTATACTCTTTCATCATCTCTGGTTCTTCCTTTAGTGAGAACTATCGGAGAATTTTGCGGCAAAAATATATCACATACACCTACTGCTGATTCTAATAAGCCACCTGGATTATCTCTTACATCTATAATGATTCCTGCTAATCGAGGATTTTTTCTTCTAAAGGACATCACAGTTCTTTTTACTTCATCGGGTGTCGAAGTTGAAAATCTTTGAATATGTATATATCCAATACTATCGTTAATAAAGCCAGAATACCCCAAAGATTGAATTTTTATTGATTCTCTTACTAAAGTTAATCGTATTGTATCTTGCCGGCCATCCCTTAATAACGCAATTCTTACTTTTCCGCCAATTGGACCTCGTGTAAATTTTCTTATGATATTTGTAGTATCATAAAGAACATGCAATGAGTCTATCATAAGAATATGATCCCCAGACCTCATGCCGCTTCTTTTGGCGGAATAACCATCATATAATTCAGCTATTGTTAATTTTCCATTCATGATACCAACTACCATTCCAAAGCCTGCATAGGAATTTGTAGTTAATAATTCATAATCATCGCCTTCATTATTTTCTAAAACTTCAGAATATGGATCTAAATCTTCTAATATTGCTTTTGTGCTATTCTTAACAATGCGCAAAGGGTCTATTTCATCTACATAGTGTAATGTAACTTCTTTAAAAACTGAACCATATAATTCCAAAGCTTGCGATATTTTTAAGAACATCGATTGGTCTGGAGTTTTAAAAGAAGCAAGCCCAATTAAACCAATAAATAATATAATCGATAATATGATAAGTGATTTACGCATGAAGGAATAAAAATGTATCTAAAATATTCAACTAGATTAATGACAATGAAATTATTGATAACAATGTTGATAAGGCTATTAATTGTGCCAATATATTTGTGTCTAATGTATATTCTTGGGCTATTACCAATGTTAATACCATTGTAGGCATACCAGATTCCAACATTATGGCTTTTGATAATGGTTCCTGAATATGCAAAACATGGATAAGTCCATATGCAATCAATGGGCCAACTGCTAATCGAATTATAGCAGCAGGAAGTATTAATACTATCGAATTCAGCTTTGGGATATTCAATGCCATACCAACAGATAGCATCATTAATGGTGGAACTGCATTACCTGCTATTGAACATGTTTTCAATATATTTGGATGAATGTCAATATCCAATATTTTACAAAGAATAGCTGCTAAAAGTGCATATAATGGAGGCAATCCTAGTATTCTTTTTATTCCAGAAATATATCTTTGCTTGAAACTACTTGTATCATCTGAATAATAACCTGCAATCATTGCACCAATAATCCACAATAAAGGTGTTAATGCTAGTAAATCATAAATCAATGGAATCGATCCATATTGCTTACCAAGTATTCCCGTAACTATTGGATATCCAAGATATGTTGCATTGCACCAGGAAGCTCCTAGAACTAAAGCGCCAATTGACTTATCTGATAATAAATCTGGCCATATTTTTTTTATCACTACATAGATACTTACAGAAAACCCAATACATCCCAATGTTACAAGAACTGCAATAAAAGGTATTTTCCATGATTCATTATGTAAAGGGGCAGCATATATTACCGAAAATGTAAGCAAAGGCAATAATATATAGAGAACTAAGCTATTAATCGAAGCCCTTAGCATATGGGAATCTGGAACGCCTTTAATATAACGCCATAGATATCCAAGCACTATAAACACAAAAAAACTAGTAAAAACATTATATATCATAGTGCATTACGATAATAATTCAATTACTTGTTCACCTATTAAACTACCTAAAGCAATACCCATTCCATTACATCCAAATGCAATGATACAATGAGGAGATACTCTTTGTACAATAGACTGTTTATCTTTACTAAAGCCCATAATGCCAGACCAATTATATTCTATTTTGAATGATTTTCCAGGTAATATATCTTCTTTTAACATCTCTAATAATGCATGTTGTATGATTTCTGTGGATGCAAATTCATGAGTCGATTCGCCTTCAAAATCAAGATTTCTACCACCACCAAGTAGCACTCTTTTTCCAACATTTCTGAAATAATAATAGCCTTCATCTGCATGAAAAGCACCTGTAAATGACAAATTTTCTATTGGCGAAGTTACGATGATTTGTCCCCTACCAGGTTTGATATCAATCTGAGGTACTAGTGCAGAGATCCAAGCATTTGTACATACAATTGTTTCTTTAGAAATCATTGAATATTTGCCTAATAATGTCTGAATAGTTATTTCCATAACTTTCTGATTTTCCTTTATATCAAGAACATTACTACCATATTCTATTCTTATTCCTAAAGATTGAGCTTTTGATTCCATAGCTTGAATCAAATACCCACTATGAATTTGCCCTTCTAATGGATTATAAATTACCGCTTGTACGGATTGTCCAAATCCCAAGCGTCTGTGCTCTCTACGATTAAGAACCGTATATGTTGACTCTATACCTGTTATCTGACTCATCTGTTTATTCAAACTATCAAGAGAATCAAGAACATGCATTTCTTTCTCTCTGATAATTTCATAACCGCCATGCATTTCATATTTTATATGATCATCAGAAAATCGATTTCTTAAAATTTGAAGACCTTTAATTCTTTGTTGGGCTATTGCTAAGGCTTTATCTTCACCTAAAACCTTAATATCATGCAATAATTCAGAGGCACTGCCAAAGCAAGCAAAACCTGCATTTCTTGTAGTTGCGCCCATTGTTCTAGGGCCACGCTCTAATACTAGAATACGTTTATCAGGAAAAGCTAATGCTGCAGAAATAGCAGTAGATAATCCAATAATACCTGCTCCGATAATACATATATCGGTTTGGGAAAGAGCACTTTTTTCCCAATAAGAACTAATCGGACCTTGATTCAAACGTTTATCCTACTCATTTATGTACATAATAACTGCTATAAAGCCTACAACTATCATTCCATTTTACCTTTAACCAAGAGATCTGAAAAAAAATACTTTCTAAACCATATATTTGCCATATCATTTTAAGTAAAAGCAATACCATGAAACCAGATATAACAGAAACTGAGAATAAAAAAATCATTTTAAGCGGTATTCAAGCTAGTGGAGATTTAACAATTGGCCATTATGCTGGGGCAATACGCAATTGGGTAGAATTACAACAAGATTATGATTGTTATTTTATGGTTGCTGATATGCATGCTATAACATCACGTCAAATTCCCGCAGATTTACGAAGACGTTCTTTAGATGTAGTTGCAATGTATGTTGCATGTGGCATAAATACTGAAAAAAGCGCATTATTTATTCAATCACATGTTACAGAGCATGCACAATTAGCTTGGATATTAAATTGTTTCACTGGTTTTGGCGAAGCACAAAGAATGACACAATTCAAAGATAAATCACAACAAAATAGTGACAATATCAATGTTGGATTGTTTTCATATCCCGTTTTAATGGCAGCAGATATACTTTTATACCAAGCAGATTTAGTTCCTGTTGGAGATGATCAAAAACAACATATTGAATTAACCAGAAATCTTGCCGAACGTTTTAATCATTTGTATTCTCCCACATTTACTGTCCCAGAACCCTTTATAGCCAAAGAAGGCGCACGCATTATGAGCTTACAAGAACCATGGAAAAAAATGTCTAAATCAGATCCAAATTCCAATTCTTGTATTTTTCTTCATGATGAAGATGCAATTATCATGAATAAAATCAAAAGAGCAGTTACCGATTCGGGTACTGATATTGTATTTGATGTCGACAATAGACCAGGCGTCTCAAATCTTATCACATTATATCATGTTGCTACTGGCAAATCAATTAAAGATATCGAAGCTGAATTTGCAGGTTTAGGGTATGAACCATTTAAAGAGGCTGTTGGGAATGCTATGGTTGAATTAATCTCGCCAATCAGAAATACATTTAATGATCTAAGATCTCATCCAGATGAAATATCTGCTCTCTTAAAAAGTGGAGCACAAAAGGCAAGTAAACAAGCTTTTAAGACACTAAGAAAAGTATATAAAAAAATCGGTTTTGTAGAACCAATTCGATAATTCTACACACTATATCTGTCCATATACTTGTTTATAGTCTTTTGCCACTTCTATATAATGAGCTGCTTGCTCTGTAAAGCCTTGTCTTTCTTTATCGGTAATATCTCTCATTTTTTTTCCTGGTATTCCAGCACACATTATACCGCTTGGTATATGCATTCCAGGCCTAATAACAGTTCCAGCTGCTATGATGGTATCATCTTCAATAATTGCTCCATCTAATATAATTGCTCCCATTCCTATCAAACATCTATTTCCAATTGTGGCTCCATGTACTATTGCCCCATGTCCTATTGTAACATCATCACCAATTGTTAAGGCATATGTATCTGTAGTTACATGTAAAATTGCACCGTCCTGAATATTTGTTCTTTTGCCAATCCTAATTGGATATACATCACCCCTAAGAATTGCATTATACCAAATAGAAGAATTCTCTTGTATGACAATATCTCCAATAATTCTTGCTCCATCACATATCAACACTGATGAATCAATTATTGGATATATATTTTTATAGGGTAAAATGGTTGCTAAAGAAGAACCAAGATAGAATGTTTGCATTGTTCTCTTGTGGAAAGTAAAAGTGTTATGTGCAAAAATACTTGAAACAATGTGCAGATAATCATAGTTATAGTTAAAACATAGAGAAAAAAGAATAAAGTATATACTAATCAGATAATAAGTCCCTATTTTTACAATAATTCAAGCAGAAATAGCTTGCTATTTTTATACAGTGGACTCACAATGAAATATCAGATTCTTGAATCTCCATCCATAGAAGCATTATATCATAAAGAACGTTATGTATTAAAGCGTATAACATCAGTATTATTTGCAATCGCTGGTTGCTCATGGTTTTTATTGTATGTACCCGAATCTATTATACATCAAAAAACTCATGAATTATTTAAACTTCAACAATATCAGATTTATGTTTTACTGCTTACTTTATGGGGATTAGATTATAAAAGACAATTAGACAGACTCACTTTGCTGTCACAAAAAGCAAGCTTATTACACAAAGCTGTAATAGACATACAATCATCAGATATTATCGAAGATGTACAAAAATTTGAAGTTTTGTGGTTAAAAAAGAATACACATGGTAAACATATTTCATGGTTAATTACATGGACATTTTTGCTAAGTGCATGTATCTTAATCATGAAACAATATATATTGATTTTTAACCAAAATATTTAGAATCCCCCTTTTTTACATTATATATAAGTTATTGATATGAAAGAGTTTAAAAATGAAGTCTTTCTAGATTTCACTGATCCAATTATTGAAAAAAAACAAAAAAAAGCACTACTTTCAGTTAGAGCACATTTTGGTAAAGAATATCCAAACTTTATAAATGGAAAAGCTGTAAAAACTACTGCTAAAACCATTTCTCTCAATCCTGCAAATACTGATGAAACAATCGGAATTTTTCAGAAATCTGGAAAAGATGATGCTGAAGCAGCAATGCAAGCTGCTCAAAAGGCATTTGAAACATGGAAATTTGTTCCCGTAAAAAAACGTGCAGAGTTTTTATTTAAAGCCGCAAGTATTATTCGTAAACGTCGATTAGAAATTAATGCATGGATGATTTCTGAAGTAGGTAAGAATTACCTTGAAGCCGATGCAGATACATGCGAAGCCATTGACTTTCTAGAATTTTATGGCAGAGAAGTATTAAGATTTGCAGAAAAGCAACCTATCATACCCGTGAAAGGTGAAAAAAATAAAACAGTCTATATTCCATTGGGTGTTGGAGTGATCATTCCACCTTGGAATTTTCCTTTTGCGATATTAATCGGAACTGCTTGCGCTGCAATTGCAGCTGGCAATACAATTGTCTTAAAGCCTTCTTCTGATTCACCTATGATGGGATGGCTATTTGCTGATATAATGAATAGCCTTGGTTTGCCAAAAGGTGTTCTCAATTATGTAGTTGCTTCTGGAGCAGAATCTGGAGATTATTTAGTTCAACATCCAAAAACTCGTTTTATCTCTTTTACCGGATCTATGGAAGTAGGTTTAAGAATCAATGAATTAGCTGCTAAAACAAGTCCTGGACAAATCTGGATTAAACGAGTAATCGCAGAAATGGGTGGAAAAGATAGTATGATTATCGATTCCGAAGCAGATATAGATGATGCAGTTAAAGGGACAGTAGCCGCAGCATTCGGATTTCAAGGCCAAAAGTGCTCTGCATGCTCTAGGGTGATTGTAGATACTAAAGTGTATAAGGAATTTGTAGCTAAATTAAAACCAGCTGTAGAGGCTTTAGAACAAGGAAATCCTATAGATAATCATTTTATGGGACCTGTAGTTTCCGCCAAAGCCGAAAAATCAATTTTAGAGTATATTGAGATTGGTAAAAAAGAAGGTAATCTTCTCACAGGAGGAGAAAAAATAAAAGGAATGAATGGATATTTTATAAAGCCAACAGTATTTACCGAAATCGATCCAATGGCAAGGATTTCTCAAGAAGAGATTTTTGGACCAGTTTTAGCCGTTATAAAATCTAAAAACTTTGAAGATTCTTTAGAAATTGCTAACAATACCATGTTTGGCCTAACTGGTGCGGTGTATACAAGTAATAAAAAGAAATTAGCTAAAGCTGAACAAGAATTTCATTGTGGCAATTTATACTTAAACCGCAAATGTACTGGAGCATTAGTTGGCGCTCATCCTTTTGGAGGCTTTAATATGAGTGGCACCGATTCTAAGGCTGGTGGTAGAGATTATATGCTCTTGTTTATGCAAGCAAAGACAATAAGTGAAAAGAAATAAAAAATAATAAGCCATCTTTTCAGATGGCTTTTTTATTATGCTTTTCTAATTCCAACAATATTATATCTTGAACTTATAAATGTAATGTCTGTAAATGAAGCATTACCAGCAGGATTAGCGCCTGTACCATGAAAATCACTAAAAGCTGCCGATTGATTAACCCAAATAGGGCCAGTAAAATTACAAGCAAGTGGCGCTCCAGCCATTGTAATCTGCTCTTCAGCATATAATAAATCATCATGATTTAATATATATACAGCAGTAGATAATGCACCATGCTTTTTGATACTAGAACTGATAAGATCTATTCCTTGATGGATATCTTCTACTTTGATGATAAAACAAATAGGGCCAAACCATTCTTGCTCATATATGTCTGAATCAGACATCGTAGCTGATAGTATAATTGGAGAAACAGACAAAGCATTATCAAAACCTTGATGTTTTACTTCATGAGAATCTAATACAATTGGAAGGCCTGTTTTTCTTACCATATTAACTCTCTCTAATACAGCAGGATTTTGCAAAGCACCAATAGTACCAGGACCCATTTTTTCATTCAGAACAAGAGCTTGAACTTTTTCAGCAAAAGCTTCCATTACTTCATCGTAAGAGAAATAAGAGTCACCTACTTTAACACCTTGTTTAGGGATATAAAAATTTTGTGGCGCAGTGCACATTTGTCCACTATATAATGATACACTAAAAGCTAAATTATCTAAAACAGCATCTAATGAAACAGCTTCTGCTATAAGCACAGAATTCACACCAGCTTTTTCGGTAAAGATATGCTTATTTGTACCATGTAACTCTTGCTCTAAGATAGAACCAAAATGAGAACTTCCTGTATAATCAATTAATGCAACTTTATGATTTTTAGCTAATTGCATTGTTATTGGTTGTTCTAATGAATCAACTGCCAATTGAATAATATGTGGATTTAAGCCCAGTGAGACTAAAGTATCTTGAAAAGATTTAATACATATTGCTATAGGAAGAATTGCTTTTGGATGAGCTTTTGCAATAGAAGTATTGCCAGTTATCAAGGATGCAAATATTCCAGGGAATGAATTCCATATAGGAAAAGTAGAACAACCTATCGTAACATTTAGGCCCTTAGGAATAATACGAAATGATTTTTGAAGCGTAACTTCAAATCTACCCATAGGTTTTGTCCAGCTTGTGTGAGCACAAAACTGATTAATCGTCATGTAACCAGTAGCAATAGCTTCTAAGGCCCTATCAAATGCATGAGGCCCAGAAGCTTGAAAAGCCATAATGAAGCCTTGTCCTGTAGTATGCATTGTTGCAAAACCAATTTCAAAAAAATGTTTTGAAGCCCTTTCTAAACATTCAATCAAAATTGCTGCACGTAATTCTGTAGAAAAAGACTTCCATTCTTGCTTTGCTTTATCTGCTTGTTCTATTAATGTTTCTGAAGCAAATGAAGGATATTGAATTTCTAAAGGAAAGCCATATGGAGACTGTTCATCACCTATATAACCATCAGAACCAAATTGACGAGGTAATTCAAATCTAGAATGTAATGAGGCCTGAAAAGTAGATAATCCATCAGCTTGTGCAGTTTCTCCATAAATTTTTCCACTTGGTGGCTCTGGCCAATGTGCAAAGAATTGTCTGGATTGAACTGCTTCTACCGATTGCTTAAGTGTATTAGCATGTTTTTCTATAAGATGATCTAATTGCATTGTAAATCCTTAAATAAAATTTATGTCCACACCAAATTAATGAATTCATACAGGATGATTAACATCCTTTACAAAGCAAAAACAATTATGAGCAAAATAAAGAAACCATATATCAACAACTTTTGTTTGTTCTTTCTTGATTATTTTCTCTCGAATCTCGAATTTAGCCTTAGATGTACGCACATATTTGATGCAGAGACAATTAAAAACAAATACATATATTTTTATCATTACATGAATTAGGAATTATCACACATGAATGAAGCAACGCACAATCTAAGTAGTGAAAGCAAATGTCCATTTACAGGTGGCATGCTAAAACAAAGTGCTGGAAATGGACCACTAAACCGTGACTGGTGGCCAAATCAATTACATCTTAGCATATTAAGACAACACTCAGAACTTTCAAATCCAATGGGGAAAGATTTTAATTATGTTAAAGAATTTAATTCCATCGATTATAAGGCTTTAAAGCAAGATATTTATGATATAATGACTAATTCACAAGATTGGTGGCCAGCAGATTATGGACATTATGGTCCATTTTTTATCCGCCTTGCTTGGCATAGTGCCGGTACTTATCGAATAGCCGATGGAAGGGGCGGCGGTGGATCAGGAAGCCAAAGATTTGCTCCTTTAAATAGCTGGCCAGACAATACAAATCTTGATAAAGCACGCTTATTATTATGGCCAATAAAAAAGAAATATGGCAGAAAAGTATCATGGGCAGACTTGATGATTCTTGCTGGTAATTGTGCTTTAGAATCTATGAATTTTAATACTTTTGGTTTTGCTGGTGGACGCGAAGATATTTGGGAACCAGAAGAAGATATCTATTGGGGTTCCGAAGGAAAATGGTTAGAAGATAAACGTTATTCTGGTGATCGAGAATTAGAAAATCCTTTGGCAGCAGTTCAAATGGGTTTGATTTATGTTAATCCAGAAGGTCCTAATGCCAATCCAGATCCAATTGCATCTGCCAAAGATATTCGCGAAACCTTTGGTAGAATGGCTATGAATGATGAAGAAACAGTTGCTTTGATAGCGGGTGGGCATACTTTTGGAAAAAATCATGGAGCAGCTGATCCAAATACATATCTTGGCCCAGAACCAGCGGGTGCTTCTATCGAAGAGCAAGGATTAGGATGGAAAAATTCTTTTGGAACCGGTAATGGTGAATATACAATTACAAGTGGTTTAGAAGGTGCTTGGACAACAACTCCTATTCAATGGAGTAATAATTATTTTGAGAATTTATTCAATTTTGAATGGGAATTAACAAAAAGTCCTGCAGGTGCTCATCAATGGACACCAAAAAATGGTGCAGGTGCGAATACAGTTCCTGATGCACATAATTCTTCAAAATCACATGCACCAATAATGCTTACAACAGATTTAGCATTAAGAATGGACCCAGCTTATGAAAAAATCTCACGAAGATTTCTTGAGTTTCCTCTTGAATTTGCAGATGCTTTTGCTAGAGCATGGTTTAAACTTACCCATAGAGACATGGGGCCAAAGGCAAGATATCATGGTCCTGAAGTTCCTGAAGAAGAATTAATTTGGCAAGATCCTATTCCAGCTTTAACTCATCAGACAATTGATTCACATGATATTAAGACTTTAAAATCGCAGATTTTATCATCTGGTTTAACAGTTTCTCAATTAGTTTCTACTGCATGGGCATCTGCATCTACATTTCGTGGATCTGATAAAAGAGGTGGAGCTAATGGTGCACGTATTCGATTAGCACCACAAAAGGATTGGAAAGTAAATAATCCAGCACAATTAGCACATGTTCTAACTATTTTAGAATCTATTCAACATTCATTTAATTCTTCGCAATCTGGTAATAAGCATGTATCTATAGCAGATATCATAGTGTTAGGTGGTTGTGCAGCGATTGAGCTAGCTGCAAAAAATGCTGGTCATATCATTGAAGTACCTTTTACTCCAGGCAGAACTGATGCTAGCCAATCACAAACAGATATAGATTCATTTGCAGTTTTAGAGCCTTCTGCTGATGGATTTAGAAATTATGTAAAAACACATTATACAGTTACTGCCGAAGAAATGCTTATTGATAAAGCACAATTATTAAACTTGACAGCCCCAGAATTAACAGTGTTGATTGGTGGAATGAGAGTATTACATACTAATTATCAACATTCAAAACATGGAGTATTTACATATAAGCCAGAAGTTCTTACTAATGATTTCTTTGTAAATTTATTAGATATTGGTACAAAATGGCAATCAATATCTGATCATCAAGATGAATTTGAAGGAATAGATCGTAAATCTGGTCATGCAAAATGGACAGGTACAAGAGTTGACTTAATCTTTGGATCTAATTCAGAGTTAAGAGCAATAGCCGAAGTATATGCTTGCGAAGATGGACAAGATACATTTATTAATGACTTTATTGCGGCATGGAATAAAGTAATGAATTTAGATCGCTTTGATATAGCATAATCTGATGTATATAAGTAAAAGCCCTATTGGAGTCAATATTTCCAATAGGGCTTTTTCATTATTTTAAGTACACTTTAAAGAATATCTGCGGCATGTAAGATATTAATAGCCATATCATATTTTTTTGCAGGTGGCATAATGTACACACCTTGAACAAGACCTTTTGCTTGCTTCAAAAACTCTATGGCAATATTCATACCTTCGATTCCACTATCAGTATTGACATCTTTTAGCTTTTTTCTCACCCAATCTGGCACAACCATTCCAGGTACTTCATAATGTAAGAATTCAGCATGTTTAATGCTTCTTAATGGAATAATTCCTAAAATACATTGCATAGAAAGATGTTTTGTGGCATCAAGAAAATACTCTAATGTTTTTATATCAAAAATTGGCTGAGTAAAGTACATGGTAGCTCCTTCCTGAGCTTTTTTCTCTAATCGTTTTATTTCTCTTTCTATATCATCTGCCGCCGGATTAGCAGCACAGGTAATAAGAAATCGTGTAGATCTTCCCAAAGGATTGCCCATTAAATCCATACCATGATTCATTCTATTTACAGCTCTGACTAATCCAATAGAATCAACATCATAAACCGAAGTAGCAAATGGATAATCTCCAATTGATGTAGGATCTCCGGTAACAGCTAGAATATTTTTTACGCCTAAAGCATATGCTCCTATCAAATCTGATTGCAAACCAACCATATTTCTGTCTCTACAGGCAATATGAGTAATACATTCCATTCCTGTGGCAGATGAAATCATATAAGAAGCAGCTATCGGATTAATTCTTACCCTTGCCCTTGCACCGTCAAAAACATTAATTGCATCTATACCTTGTTCTTTTAAATATGATGCAGCTTGTATTACATTGGAAATATCTAATCCACGTGGAATTTCTACTTCTACTGTAGTTAAAAATTTCTTTCCTATTTTTTCAGCAAATGAAGAAACTTTATCGGAATCAATAGCTAATGTATTTACTTCTTTTATCAGCTTTGGAATATATTTAGAAGATCCAGGAATTTGATTAGTTACTGCATCTGATATCGCTTTTATATGTTGAACAGAAGCTCCCCCATCGGCTCCAATGATGCAAGCGCCTCCTTGTACTAAAGAAACAGCAATAGAGGCCACATAATCAACCTCTGCATTATAAACGGCACGGCCATCAACAAGGGTTGGAATTGCAATTTCTGGTAATGCGCATAATGGTATCGAAGTAACAGACAGCGCTCTTATGATATCGCACATTCTTTGAGGGCCAACTGTTCCGCTACTTCCGATTGCCAAAACCCCATATTTTTCAAGTCTATATGCAATATCAGATGGATAGGAAGTAGCTAAAACACTACCATCTTCTGGAAATGTTTTTAATGCTATAATTGGTATATCATTATGAACAGAACGAACGGCTTTAATAGCAATTTCTAATTCATCGATATCGATAAATGATTTGAGCATTATTAATTCTGCACCACCATCTATTAAGGCAACTGCTTGTTCTATAAATACTTGCAGTGCTTCATCTTCTGTTAAAGTACCAATTGGGACAAAGAATTTTTCTGTAGGGCCAATTACTCCGCCTACATAAGCATTTTGTAGTGCAACTGTTCTGGCTATCCACACCGCTTTTCTATTTATTTCATATACTTTATCACTTAAGCCAGCTTGTTCCAAAGTAATTCTGTTTGCATGGAAAGTATTAGTTAATAATAGAGTAGCACCTGCTATCAGAAAATCTCTGTAGATATGCTCAATAATTACTGGATTTTTCAAATTATAGACTTCCACGGGGAAATCCTTATATCCTCGAGATTGTAATTCTATTTCTATTGAACCAGATGTAACAATAGGTTTTACACCTACTATATCAGAAAATTGTACTTTGGTTTTGCTCATATTTACTTATAAAATTCTGTTCAATATATCACAAAGGGATTTCTATAACTTAACAAAAAAAGGCATCTGCTTAAAAGCGGATGCCCTTGTTTGCTACATTTAAGTAAATTATTACTCTGCTAAGTTTTCTACATTCGATGAATCTTCAATTGATGGAGGAGCAATGTCGACAACTGGCTTAGCTTTCGAAGGAGCACTTACTTCTTCGAATAATGAGTCAATCTCTTCGGCAATTGCTTCTAAATTAACAGCTTCAGGGGCACTTTGAGCATATTTAATTGCATTAGGTACAGGATGAGCCGCATTATAATCATCAATGACTGTTTGATCTTTTTCACGTAAAAATTCAACTGCAGAAAGAACAATTTTCTTAGATTCACGATCAAATTCTACCACTTTCAAAGGAAGGTTTTCACCAACATGGAAAAATTCTGCGATATTTCTAACAGGTGCAAAAGAAAGTTGTGAAACAGGTACAAATCCGTCTACACCTTCTGGTAATTCTACAATGACACCTTTTTCGATAATTCTTTCGATTTTACCTTCAGATTCTGCACCAACTGCATAGCGTTCAGCAAAGAAATCCCATGGATTTTCTGTTATTTGCTTGTGTCCTAATGCAATACGACGATTTTGTGAATCAATAGAAAGTACAACTACATCTAAAGAATCACCTTTTTTAACAAATTCACCCGGATGACGAATTTTCTTCGTCCAAGATAGATCACTAATATGAACTAATCCATCTACACCTGGCTCAAGTTCTACAAAAAGGCCAAAATTAGTAAGATTACGCACAATACCTTGGTGAACTGAATCGACAGGGTATTTAGCTAATAAATCTGCCCAAGGATCTGGCTCTAATTGTTTCATTCCAAGAGCAAGCTTTTTGTCATTTTTATCAATATTTAATACAATAGCATCAATAACTTGTCCCATAGAAACCATCTGTGAAGGATGCTTTACATGCTGAGTCCAACTCATTTCGCTAATGTGAATCAAGCCTTCAATACCTTTTTCTATCTCTATAAATGCACCATAATCAGTAAGAGAAACCACTTTACCTTGTACTTTAATACCAGGCTCATATTTCTCTCCAATTGTATCCCATGGATGTGCAGTTAATTGCTTCATACCCAATGAAATACGACGCTTTTCAGCATCGAAATCTAATACAACAACTTTAACTACTTGGTCTAAAGTTACGATTTCAGAAGGATGTGTAACACGTCCCCATGAAAGATCTGTAATATGAACTAATCCGTCTACACCACCTAGATCTACGAATACACCAAAATCTGAAATTGCCTTTACAGCACCTTCAAGAACTAAACCTTTTTCTAATGTTTCAAGAATTTTAGAGCGTTGATCTGATAATTGTTCTTCTAGTAAAACTTTATGGCTAACAACAACATTTTCACTTGGATGATTTACTTTTACAACACGAACATCAATCATTTTTGCAACCCAAGCATCAAAATCACGAACAGGACGTACGTCAATTTGGGAACCAGGTAAAAATGCCTCGATACCTAATAAATCAACTACCATTCCACCCTTAATTCTACGGAGAATACGAACCGGAACAACTTGCTGTGTTTCATTTAATTTAAGAATCTCTTCCCAAGTTTTCATGAAATCTGCACGACGACGAGACAATAGCATTCTACCACTTGTATCTTCGATTTTCTCTACAAATACATCAATCTCATCACCAGGTTTAAAGATATCTGTTGTACCAAATTCAGCACGTGGAATCATTCCCAATGACTTAAATCCAATATCTACAAAAATACTATCTTTAGTCACCTGAATAACATGACCCTTTACCATCTGATCTTCTTTTACAGGAGAAAAGCTTTTCTGGAAAAGAGCGTCAAATGTACTATCGTCCATCATAGGAACGTCAAAATCACCACTTAATAAATCAGCTAATGATGGTCTTTTTTTTGTTGCAGGTTGTTGTGCAGGCAAAACAATAGACATAATATCTTGTTCTTGTACTGCAGTTTCGGTCGTTTCGGACATAGGAACCTTTCTATTTGCGATATAAGTAAAACGTTGCTCTATTTCATAATTACTGCACCTGAGCTCTGCTTTTCTTTTCCTCACAAGGGGATGATATAATGATACATATATGAAAAGTGTTTTTTAATTTTAGCCGGTCAAATTAACATATTATTCTGAATTATACAAGTAAGCCTATGATCTTTGATGATTTAGTTTTTCTAGGTTCAGAGTTTCTACATATTCTTGTAGAATTTCTTCATGTATCCATTGAACTGGCATTTGGTTTCCGAACCATGTTAATTGTCTTTTAGCATATCTTCTTGTAGATTGTTTCATGGCTTCCAAACCTTCCTTTTGCTTAAGCTTCCCTTGTAATACTTGAATTGCTTCTTTGTAACCCACTGTATTGAAAGCATTTAAAGTTGACTCATAACCAATCTGCAGCAATTGAGAAGTTTCATCAATGAGCCCATTATTCCACATATATTCAGAACGTTTATTTATTCTATCATAGAGTTTATCTCTTTGAAAAGATATACCAATATATTTTGTTATAAATGAAGGCATACTGATATGTTCTTTTTTTTCTTTTGAAAACTGCAGCCCAGTACTTTTATAGAATTCTAAAGCCCTCATGATTCTTCTTGGATTCATATCGCTATATTCTTCTGCACTTGAAGGATCGACCTTTTTCAATTCTTGAAATAGAAAATCTTTTCCTTTATTCAACAGTAATTCTTGAAGTTCTTGGCGAATATCTAATGAATTGTTTTTACTTTCAAATGTAAAAAACCCTTCACAAAGAGCTTGTATATATAAACCAGAGCCACCAACTATGATTGGAATTCTATCTTGACTAATACTATTATCTATACATAATCTGGCATATTTAGCAAATTTACCAGCGCTAAAGTGTTCATCGGGATTACAGATATCTATACAGTGATGAGGAATTACTGTTTGTTCTTCTTTACTTGGTTTAGCCGTTCCAATATCCATTCCCCTGTAAATCTGCCTAGAGTCTGCACAGATTATATCTATCTTTTGATTACATGATGCAGCAATCTGAAAAGACAGATCAGTTTTTCCTGAAGCAGTTTGTCCAACAATAGCAAGGACGGATCTTTTGGGAATATTATCGTTCACTTGATACTCTTTACACGAAAAAATTCTACTGTTTTATCTAATCCAGCACGTATTTCCACGGAGGGTTTCCATCCATATTGTTGATGAATGTGATTATATGATAGAACACTGCGTCTTTGTTCCCCTGTTTTTGCTGGAATATGTTGCTCGGAACAAGTAGCTCTAATTAAAGAATGCAAATGTCTAAACAAAGTATTGACATCTGTTTCTATCGAAGTACCAATATTAAAAGCGCCTTGCATATCGGTAGAAATTGCTAGTTCATTGGCTTTAACAATATCACCAACATATACATAATCACGGGTTTGCAGTCCATCTCCATTTATTATTGGTTGCTGGCCTGCTAATAATTTTTGAGTAAAAATCGCGATAACACCTGCTTCTCCATGGGGATTTTGCCTTGGTCCATACACATTAGCGTATCTAAAAGCAACATATGGAATACCATAAACAGCATAGTAATAATACAAATAATGTTCATTGGATAATTTTGCAACTCCATAAGGAGAAATCGGTTTAGTAGGATGTGACTCGTCTGCAGGAAAGATTTCTTGTTCGCCATATACTGTTCCACCACTAGAAGCAAAAATGATTTTCTTTACTCCAGAGTTTTTAGCCGCTTCATATATATTAATTCCACCTAGGATATTAATTCTGGCATCATGTGATGGATCATTTACAGAGACACGAACATCCATTTGTGCTGCATGGTGATTGATAATATCGAACTTTTCTTGTGAGAAAAGATCATGAATAGCAGGATCATTAACATCCATTTTAATGAAATGAGCTTTTTCAGGAATATTCTCTTGTTTTCCCGTACTTAAATTATCTATTATCCAAACTTCATGTCCTAAAGCTATATAAGCATCTGCTATGTGAGAAGCAATGAATCCAGCACCACCAGTAATAACAATTTTCATATAATTATATCCGCAATTCTATGTAAAATACAGTGCAAATATACCGAACTTATCGAAAGGTAAATTCTTTGAATATCTCAATAATACGCTAACTGAACTATACATTATAAACAGAATTTGAAAATAATGGAAATACATTTCCATTTTATGCGTCAAAAGGTGCTATAGTTTAAAAAAATTAGGCTAATTTTGAATGCTCTTGGGATTTTTAATTTCCCTTTGATATGATGTATCAAATAGGGCACAATGATTATTTACAGTTAGTAGGAAAAGAATCAATATGCTTTCGATTCTTAAGAAAATATTTGGCGGAACAAAACATGATAAAGATGTTCAGGCATTAAGGCCTGTTATTACTCAGATTAATGAAGAATATGCTCAATTACATAGTTTAACAGACGAACAATTGAGGACAAAAACCGATGAATTTAAAGCCCTTATACAGTCTAAAATAGAAGTATATAAGCAAGAACTCGAGGACTTAAGGACTAAACTGAATGATTCCAATACAGATCATGAAGAGCATCAATATATTCATGATAGAATCAAAGAAATTGGCAAAGAAGAATTTGCCAGCATTCAAGATGTTTTAGACGAATTACTTCCTTCTGCTTTTGCAGTGGTAAAAGAAACATGCCAAAGACTTACCGAAAGAAAACATACATATGATGTTGTTGGGCAATCTGTGCTTTGGGAAATGGTACCTTATGATGTTCAGCTAATTGGTGGTATTGTTCTTCATCAAGGAAAAATTTCTGAAATGGCCACAGGTGAAGGTAAGACCTTAGTGGCGGTTTCTCCTCTGTATCTTAATGCATTGTCATCTAAAGGAGTCCATCTAATTACTGTTAATGATTATTTAGCTAAGCGTGACAGTGAATGGATGAAACCAGTTTTTGATTTTCTTGGCATCAAAGTAGGATGCATACAATCTTCTATGCAGCCTCAACAAAGGGGCGAACAATATGGATATGATATTACCTATGGAACCAATAATGAATTTGGTTTTGATTATCTAAGAGATAATATGGTTAATGATGCAGAAGATATGGTGCAAAGACCTCATTTTTTTGCTGTAGTGGATGAAGTTGACTCTGTTTTAATAGATGAAGCAAGAACACCACTCATTATCTCTGGTCCAGTTGCTCATTCTACAGATCAAAAATTCGAGCAGTTAAATCCTAGGGTTCGTAGACTTGTAGATGCTCAAAATAGATTAGTAAATACATTAGTTAATGAAGCAGATAAATTATTAAAAGAATCGAATAAAGAAAGTAAAACTAATGCAGGCATTGCATTATTGCGTTCATATAGGGGCTTTCCAAAACAAAAGAAATTAGCCAAATTATTACAAGAGCCTGATAATCAGAAGCTTATGCGAGATACCGAGTTAGACTATCTACGTGAGCAAGGCACTCGTATGTCTATCATTGATGAAGAACTCTTTTATACAATCGATGAAAAAAATCATCAAATAGATATTACCGAAAAAGGGAGAAGTCTTCTTACTTCTGTAGGAGAAGATCCAGATATGTTTATTATTCCTGATATCACAGGCGAACTTAGCTTGATTGAGGGAATGTCTAGCTTAGAACTAGATGATAAACAAGCCAAGAAAGATGAAGTTATACGTATTTATTCCATGAGGAGCGATACAATTCATACTGTTCATCAATTATTAAGAGCTTATTCTTTATATGACCGCGATATAGAATATGTAGTTGATGGTGGTAAGATAAAAATCGTTGATGAGTTTACTGGACGTATTTTAGATGGAAGACGTTATTCCGATGGCTTGCATCAAGCTATAGAAGCAAAAGAAGGTGTTACAGTAGAAGCTGACACACAAACTTATGCAACAATTACACTTCAAAATTACTTTAGATTATATCGCAAGCTTGCAGGTATGACAGGTACCGCAGAAACCGAAGCAGGCGAATTTGATAAAATATATAATCTTGATGTTGTCGTTATTCCTACAAATAGACCAATTACCAGAAAAGATTTAGATGATTATATCTTTAGAACCAAAAAAGAAAAATATAATGCAGTTATTGAAGAAATTCAATCTTTGGTAAAACAAGGTCGAAGTGTTCTTGTTGGTACAACTAGTGTTGATGTTTCTGAACTTTTAAGCAAAATGCTAAAAAGATCCAATGTTGAACATAGAGTATTAAATGCTAAACAACATCAGTTCGAAGCTGAGATTGTTGCAGGAGCTGGTAAAACAGGAAAAGTTACAATTGCTACAAATATGGCTGGCAGGGGAACAGATATTAAATTAGAAGCAGCTGTAAAAGCAAATGGTGGTTTAGCAATTATTGGTACTGAAAGGCATGATGCAAGAAGAATTGATAGACAGTTAAGAGGCAGAGCTGGACGCCAAGGCGACCCGGGATCTTCTCAATTCTTCTTATCACTCGAAGACAATTTAATGCGTCTTTTTGGTGGTGAGCGCATTGCAGGTGTAATGAAAACGCTTAAAGTTCCAGAAGGAGAACCAATTCAAGCTGGAATGGTTACTAAATCTGTTGAAAATGCCCAGAAAAAAGTAGAAGAAAATAATTTCGCTATCCGTAAGCGTTTGATTGAATACGATAATGTAATGAATCAGCAAAGAGAAGCTATCTATTCAATGCGTCGTTTGGTAGTTCAAGGCGAAAGAATGAAAGGCGAATTATTTGAATTCATGTATCAATTAGCTGCCCTTTGGTTTGAACAGTTTCACCAAGAAATGAACTTAGAAGGCTTAAAAGATGCAGTTAGAACTTATATGCTGTGCGAAGTTGACATTCATGAAGAAGAATTCAAAAATATACAAGCAGATGCTTGTATAGATAGAATTTTAGATGCAGCAAAAGATTTCCTTGAAAGAAAAGAACAGCAATTTGGTACTGAATTTATGTCAGGATTAGAACATTATGCATTTCTTCGTTCTATCGATGATAAATGGCGTGAACATCTAATGATTATGGATGAATTGAAAGAGGGTATTCATTTGCGTGCTTATGGCCAAAAAGATCCACTTTTGGAATATAAAGGCGAGGCTTTACATGCATTTCAAGGATTAATTCAAGAAATTCAAAAAGAAATTGTAAGTGTAGTATTCAGATACTATCCTCAAGTTGTACCATCCAATATACCTTCAAGAACAGATAAAAATTCACATAATCCCCGTGAATCAAATTTGGATCATCCTAGCGTAACTATTGGGCGTTCTCCTTCTTTAGGTTTTTTTAAGGGTGGCAGAAATAATACATCCTCTACTGCTGGCCTTAGAGCAATTAAGCCTGATATTGAAGACTATCAAGAAGGATCGCAACCACAACAGAGTCAAGATCAATCTTCACCTGGCATAACAGTTAGAAGAGCCGAACCTAGAATTGGTAGGAATGAACCCTGTCATTGTGGTAGTGGAAAAAAATATAAACATTGTCATGCTAACTCCGAAGAATCACTCTAATTATTAGAATGCATTAAGCCCTCTAAGCTAGAGGGCTTTTTTTATTGATATTGTTCTTGCTCATTCATATCCCGCATTATGAATCAACAATTAATACAAAAACATACAAATTATGGTAGTAGGCTATATGCATTAGATATGGCCCGACTAATTGCTATGATTATGATGATTCAAGGCCATACAATGTATACCATGGTAGACCATCAATTCATAGATGTGCAGTCTTTTCCTTGGAGCTGGTGGAATTTTTTAAGGGGGCTAACAGCACCAATCTTCTTATTTGTATCTGGTGCCGTCCATGTATTTGCTATGAAAAGGTCTCAAAGTGGCTCAATAAGCAAAGAAACACTAAAAAAACGCTTGCATTGGATCGCAATCATTTTCATATGCGGATATTTACTTGTATTTCCAGCTTCCAGGCTTTTTGATTTACCATATCTAGATACATCAATTTGGAGGCAATTCCTTCAATTCAATATCTTACAGTTAACTCCTTTTACTTTACTATTCGTATTAGCTTTATCATATATTACTCATTCTGTTAAAGCATTGGGGATAATTTCTGGAATATCTGCACTCATTATTTTTATTAGCACACCATATATACAAAATATAGATGTTTTTGCTTTTTTACCTGAAACATTTGGAGCAATGATAAGCTATAAACATGGCTCTTTATTTCCAATCTTCCCTTTTAGCGGATTTATGCTTAGTGGAGTTGCATTTGGGGCTTGGTTGCAAAGTTTACATCAAGAAAAAAGATCAGTTTTCTTTGATAAATATGTATTTCTTTTGTCAATTATAGTGATTGGAATTGCTCTCATTGCAATGTATTGGACAAATCTTTGGATGCCAATACCTGTTCATAATGATGCTATGATGACTAATCCAGCATTTATGTTTGTACGAATTGGTATTATTTTATTCTTGTTTGGTATATGCCAAAGATTTGTGAATCTATTTGATTCTTACAAACATCATTTTGTATTTTTTAGCAGCAAATCTCTTCAGATTTATGTTATCCATCTTATTTTACTATATGGAATCCCTTGGTTTTCAAGTATCGGAAGAACTTTTCAGCATAGCCAATCATTGATTGCGGGTGCTGGATTAGCAGTATTAATCATTCTGTTAACTCTTGGCTTAGTGAAAGCAGAAGACCAAATAAAACAAAGAAGTCCAAAAGCTTATAGATATATAAGAAATACACTAGGATTATTACTTTTATACGCTTTGCTCGTATAAAAAAAGCCTCATTTCTGAGGCTTAATCTTATCGTACAATATGGAATGGCATGGACACCGTAGATGTATGCGTTTTTAATCTGAGCATATACATCCCGCTTGAAATATTTGACAAGGCTCCATCTTGTACATTTAGTACAAATCCATGATCACCAGCCTCAAAAGGTCCATTTTGAACAGTAATTATATTATTCCCCTGCATAGAACATAACTCTAATGTTATATAAGAGATCGTTGGCAATGAAATATGTATTTCTGCATATGAAGTTGCCGGTTGAGGCATAACTCTTAATTGTGGGGCATGTACAAATATTGCTTGATCATTAACTTTTACGGTAATAGGCTTGGCTGTTACAGGAGAACTAGATTCATAATATGTACCACTTGCAGTTGTTCTTAATGCAATAGTTCTTACTTGATACACAGCTTTTTCACCTTTTTTGGCAGATTTATCTATATAAGTAAGATTCTTTATGGGAGTACTATTTATCTGATTGAATGGTCCATCTATACTTGTAGATTTATATACACAATATCCATCATATGTTCCTCCACCCTCAGACCATTGAACAGTGATAGAATTATCAGATGATTCTGATAATTGAATGATTTCTGGAGCTAATAATGGTTGATTTGATGTCATTCTTAATGTTGGATCTCCTAATAAAGATATATGTGTTCCACGAGTTTGAGCCATATAGAACACTCCATCTTTATACTTTTTAGTTGCAAAAAATCCAGATGTTTGATATTGCTTATCATTATTTTGAGCAGTGATAAGAATATCTCCAACTGTACGGCCTAATCCCATTGGATGAAAGAACCAATGAGGCCTTGCAATCCAACATGTTGTCAACAAACTACCTTTAGATGCTAATGAAGCTCTCATCACATTATTTTCTGAATCCCAATCCCCGAAATAGCTACCAAAAAGCATTGTAAACACACTGTTGACAGATTTTGTGGCAAAATCACTAGTAGCACCTATTCCGCTGCAGCTACTATAACTTCCCGCTCCACATCCAAAAGCAAACATTATTGTATCAGTAGTAAAGAAATCACCAGATCCGTTTATATTTTCCGGGCCACATAAAGGACCAAATCCTCTGTACGGAGTAGCAGAAAATCCTTCGCCATATGCTTTAAAATTATCATCGATAACGGCTGCATATTTAGGCTTAGTTAGCCCAGATCTAAACCTATGATTTTTGTCTAGATAACGCTTTAACAATTGAATTTCTGATTCAGGAAATGCATTCATTTGATAAAAGTCAACTCTACCAAGAGCAATCCTGATATCGGACATCAATTCTGATTGATCAAACTTTCCATCATTAGGTTCATTCTTATTTTCCTTTCTTGTAGCAGTTACACTATTCACATTATCATCTGTCCATGTACCATCGACATCAGCATAAAAAACATCTGCAGGCCAAGCTCCTTTATGATCGGGATGTGCATCAGGATATACATCACCTGAATATGGGACAGCAATTCTACCTAATAATAGTATAGATTTTAGATCATCTGGATTCTTATCATATTCTACTTTAATAATAGTTTTAACTATATCAATACTTGCAGAATTAAAGACAGGAGTTCTGGGTGCTTGAGTAATTACTACATTCCACGATTCTTTTATTAAATCTTGCTTTAATGTTTCTATCTCTAAAGCCAAGGAATCAGCAATTGTAGAATCTACTATTATTAAAACTTTACCTCTATATTGAATGGGTGGAATGTCGATACCCGCTAAAGCATATCCTGAACCAAGATATTGTGTAATCGTATCATTTCCATTGCCAAGATTAATTGTGGTAATATTTGCATATTCAGAAGTTCTTATGATTTGATATTCATATTCTTTACCTATTTCTACTTCATTATCTGTATAAGAATTTGCATTTTGCTGTAATACTGCAATTTCTTTTCCCCAAGCAGTTTGGTCGAACCAACTAATTTCGGTTGGATCTTTACGATATACAGAATACTTTTTTGCTGTTGGATCTTCTGTCCAAACCAGTTGAATTGATGGTTGCGGGATTTTTGATGTAATTACTTTAAGTGGAATAGAATAAACCCTTCCATCTTCAGCAATTACAGTACTACAAACTAGAAGTATGAGAAACAGATGTGTAATTAAGTATTGCATATCACTTCATAGATAATTATAAACAAAATAGCATATGAAATTTACGAAGAAAACCTTAACGTTCATCTTCTTTTTTATTTTTTTTCCTAAATAAAAACGAGACAGGAACGCCCTCTAAATCAAGATGTTTACGGAGTGTTCTTTCTAAAAATCTTTTATAAGAATCAGGTAATTCTTGAGGATGATTACAAAAAAATGCGAAAGTAGGAGGAGCAACTTTAGTTTGTGTTATATAGTTAATTCGTAGATCATGTCCACGATAATTTGGTGGAGGCGTTTTTGATATTTCTTCATGTAAAATATCATTCAATTTTGATGTTGTTATTCTTGATAATCTTCTTTCCTGAACTTCCTTTGCCATATCAATGAGTTTAGAAAGTCTTTGCTTTGTATGTGCAGATATGTAAACAACAGGTACATAATCAAAAGTTTTTAATTCGCTATGCACTTTCCTAGTAAACTCTAAGGCAGTATTTGTTTCTTTTTCAATTGCATCCCATTTATTTACTGCAATAATTACTCCTCGCCTAGCATCGATTACATCATTAATAATTCTTTTATCTTGGGCTTCTAAACCTCTTTCTGCATCTAAAACTACCACTGCAATATCGCATCTATCTATTGCTCTTGCGGTTCTCATTGTAGAATACATCTCTATATTTTCTTTGATTTGGCTTCTTCTACGTAATCCAGCAGTATCGATAAGGATTATTTCTTCATTATGATATTTAAGTGTGCTATCAATTGCATCCCTTGTTGTGCCTGGAATTGGTGATACGATGGCTCGATCTACACCTAATAATGCATTAGTTATACTTGATTTTCCTACATTTGGACGCCCAACCAAAGCAATTTTTAATCGAGTATCTTCTATGCTATTATCAGTTTTATGCAAAGGCTTAACTACAGAATCTAATAAATCTCCAGTACTTCTACCATTCATGGCTGAGATACCAAAAGGTTCACCTAGTCCTAGAGTAAAGAATTCAAATAACTGAGCATCTTGAACTGAATTATCACATTTATTGATTGCAAGGGTTATATGTTTACCACTTTGACGTAAAGTAGCAGCAATTTCTTTATCAACTGGAGTAAGTCCATCACGTCCATCACACACAAAAACAATTGATTGTGCTTCATCTATGGCTAAATGAGCTTGTTCACGAATTGCCTTATCAAACAATTCATCACTTTCAGGAATAATTCCACCTGTATCGATTAACATAAAAACGAAACCATTCCATTCACCTTGGCCATAATGTCTATCTCGAGTAACTCCAGATGTGGCATCTACAATCGCATCACGCTGTTCTAGAATTCTATTAAATAATGTTGATTTACCAACATTGGGTCTTCCTACTATTGCTACTAGATTATGCATATACTTTACTTTTTCTACTTGTATTTTTATCAAAAATAATCTATTAAGCCCATATAGAAGGTATATCAAGGTAAATGATCTATTCTATATTTATGAAAATCTGAAGGAATTGTTTTCTATTTAGCTATACTAAGGTATTTTTGTACATTCACAAAAACTCAAAGAAGGCTTTATTATGTCATCTCCTTTAGATTCTCTTCTTTCTTTAAGCAAAAGAAGAGGTTTCGTATTTCAATCTTCAGAAATTTATGGAGGCTTAAATGGTTGCTGGGACTATGGTCCATTAGGTGTCGAATTACTTCGCAATGTAAAAGAAGCATGGTGGAAATCTATGACATATAGAGATGATATCGAAGGATTAGATGCAGCTATTTTGATGCATCCTAAAATCTGGGAAGCTTCTGGACATATTGGACAATTTACAGACCCAATGATTGATAATAAAGTAAGTAAAGCTAGGCATCGAGCAGATACTTTAATTGAAGATTATATTCAAAAGTTGCAGAAAAAAGGTAAGAATGATCTTGCTAGTGCGATTGAATCTAGGCTTAATGCAGCAGAACAACCTTCTGACTTTCACTCTATCATTATTGATGAGCAGATTCCAGATCCAGTGAGTGGTACAACTGATTGGACAGAGGTTCGATATTTTAACTTGATGTTTAAAACTTTTGTTGGCCCAGTAGAAGATATGTCAAATACTGTTTATCTAAGGCCTGAAACTGCCCAAGGTATTTTTGTTAATTTTAAGAATGTTTTAGATTCTACTCGTCAAAAGCCTCCATTTGGTATTGCACAAATTGGCAAAGCTTTCAGAAATGAGATAAATACTAAAAATTTCCTTTTTAGAACAAGGGAATTTGAACAAATGGAAATGCAATATTTTATTAAACCCGGAACAGAAAAAGAGTGGTTTGACTATTGGTTTGAACAACGCTGGAATTGGTTTATTAATTTAGGAATGGATGCTTCTGTCTTAAGAGCTAAACCACATGAAAAATTAGCGCATTATGCTTCTGCTGCAACCGATATTGAATTCCTTTTCCCATTTGGTTGGGGAGAAATAGAGGGTATACATTCAAGAACTGATTTTGATCTTAAAAATCATCAAGAATTTTCGGGTAAAAAACAGGAATATGTTGATACCGTCACTAAAGAACGTTATACTCCTTATGTTATAGAAACATCGGTTGGCGCATCTAGATCTTTTATGGCATTTTTATGCAATGCATTTGCGGAAGAAGAAGTTATGGCCGAGAATGGAAATTCTGAAAAACGATCTGTTTTGAGATTTCATCCTTCATTAGCTCCTGTAAAAGCAGCAGTATTTCCATTAACAAGTAAAGATGGTTTACCAGAAATTGCAGAGCCTTTATATCGTGAATTACAAAAAAACTGGCGCGTACAAATGGATGAATCTGGTTCAATTGGTAAGCGATATCGTCGCCAAGATGAAATTGGCACTCCTTTTTGCATTACTATCGATAATGATACAATCATTGATCAAGAGGTCACTATAAGACATCGCGACACAATGCAGCAAGAAAGAATTAGTATTTCTAGAGTAAAAGAATATATTTCTACTCATATCTAGAGTTGCTTCTATAAAAAAATGGATATATGCGTTTCATATATCCATTTTTTATTGAGTCCCTTTTTTTGCAAGATCATCTACATATTCATTCCAATAATTCCCAGTATGTGCTGCAACTTTCTTCCAATGCACTGTTATTCCTGAATTTTTAACAAATGCAGCATAGCGCTGAGTAAGCGATTGTTTTGCCCGCCATGTACCTATAACCCAAGCTTCAATTCCAGCATAATCATAATAGACAGTAATTTTTTTATGATTATGATTTATACACCATTGAATCACTTTACCAACCGCGGTTAATTCCCCGGCTACTTGCCTAGCATCTTGATATTCAGGATTCGATACTTTTCCTTTATCTTCAAAAACTATATCATTATCTAACAATATTACAAAACCAAATCCTATTTTTCCCTTAATATACGATCCATCTACATATGCGGAAAGACCTGTATGATTGGAATTTTGTTCTGAATGTGCTTTCTTTTTTTCAGAAACAGATTTTTGAGTACTCCCACCAATTAATACTAATAAATCTTCATTGTGAAGATATCTTCCATCAATGCGAAATGACTTCTTTGATGGCGCATAATACAATCGTGCATGACCAATTTGTTCATTCTTATCGAGGAACATTAATTTGACAGAATATTCTTGCCAACTTTGTTCATCAATACTACATGTAAACTGGAACTTTGCTAATAGGTCTGCTATTTTTTTTACATGCAAACGAATAATATGTTCATACATAGATTTCATTATGGGTTTATCATAGCTCCAATTGAATACAAGATTGCATTAGCACAATCATGTTTTGCCATTGCAGGATATGAAACTTCTCTTCCATCTTTTGCAAGTATTGTAACAGTATTATTATCACCTTGAAACCCACTATCTGGAGCATGAACTGAATTGACAACAATCATATCTGCATTCTTTTTAACCAGCTTTTCTTTTCCATATTGTATTGCATTTTCTGATTCTAATGCAAATCCTACTACATATTGTTGAGATGTTTTACTCTTCCCTATTGCAGATAAAATATCTGGTGTTCTGATTAACTCTACTATCATATTTTCTCCTAAATCTCCCTTTTTTAATTTGCCTGAAATTTGATTTTTAGGAGTATAATCTGCTACTGCTGCACATAATATTGCAATATCAGTCTGGTGGAAAGAAGCAACTGTTTTATCATACATTTGTTGGGCAGATTCGACATCTTCTTTTCTTATTGATCCTTTTGGCATTGGTAAATGCACTGGACCTGAAATCAAAGTAACTAAAGCTCCCATAGCAGCTGCTTGTTCGGCTAATGCATATCCCATTTTTCCTGAAGAGAAATTGCTTATAAATCGCACATCATCTATTTTTTCTATTGTTGGACCTGCCGTAATAAGTATTTTCTTACCATAAAATATTTGTGGTTGTATTTTCTGTTCAGAATCTAGATGCGAATCTCTATCCAACAGTGCATCTGTTATGTGATCTTTAGATAGAATTGGAATTGGTTTATTATTTCCTGATTGAGACTTTTCTGTCGAATATGAACTTGATGTAGAAATAGACAATGCATGTTCAACATATTCAAGCAATAAGTCAATCTCTGGCAATCTACCTTGGCCTATAATTCCAGATGCTAATTCTCCAGTTTCTGGTGGTATAATTATGACTCCATCTTCTTCAATCTTTTGTACATTTCTTAATACAGCTGGATGCATCCACATATCACTGTCCATTGCTGGGGCAATAATAAGAGGAATATGTTTGGGAACGGCACATGCAACAATAGAAAGAGCGGTATCATAAAATCCTGTAGCTAGCCTGGCAAGTGTAGTTGCCGAACATGGTGCAATAAGCATTGCATCGCACCAATGAGCAAGTTGAATATGCCAAGAACCCCCAGATTGAATATCATCTTCAAACATTTCTATTGCAACTGGATATTTGGAAAGATTCATAAGTACAGTTTTAGAAACAAACTTCTCTGCTGAAGGCGTCATAATAACACGCACTTCTGCACCCCTTTTAATTAGTTCTCTTACAATCATAGGAGCTTTATAAGCTGCAATACTTCCACTTATTCCAAGTACTATTTTCTTTTGATATAATGTCATTGCAATGTTACCAATTAACAAATCTATACTTTACATATTACATAAAAAGCCATCGAGCTAATAGCATTCGATGGCTTTTTATAATAATTCACTATACTTCTATAATATTATTTATCGTCATTCATACGAAATGTGAGTTTGCCGTCCATTGTTTCTTTCATTGCAATAAATATTGGTTTTGGAAGAATATCAAATTCTCTACTAATAGCTAATTTATCAAAATTAGGGCCTTCTGATTCATCAGCATCAGTCTCAACATTTTCCATACGTGCTGTCAATTGTGTCTTGATTTGATCATTTACCTGACGTGCACGCAATCCCATCGCCACGATAGATTGATAGATACTGCCTTTTGAAGACTCTTTCATCCGTACTTCTACGGGATTAACAATATATGTACTCATAGTACTTTTATTTCCAATTAGTGTAAATAGGGACGGTAAATTTAGTGTATCTATTTCAAATAACCAAACTTAGCTTTTATCTTTTGGTACTTCCATAAATACCAATCTTGTTCCTTCTTTATATTTTATCTGCAATCTGATTACATCACCTTTTCTTGATTCAACCATTTTTTTTAATTGTCCGGTTGAGTTTAATTGTTGTTTATCAGCTTTTACGATTATTCCATTGGGAAAGATTCCACGTTCAGCTGCTGGACTATATGTATCGACTTTTGTTATCAATACTCCAGTCTCAATTTCCATTTCTTTTTTAACTTTATCTGTTAATGGCCCAATACTAAATCCAAGTTCTTTAAAGCTAACTGGTTTATTGGTTGATTCTTCTGCAGATGAATTTGAATCAGAATCTGTATCATCTGCTGATGCTACATCATCTTTATCTCTGCGTTTTAATGTCACAGATTTAGTAAGTGATTTACCATCTCTCCAAAGCTTTAGATTAACTTTATCACCAGCTCTTTTCTGAGCGACATAACTTTGTAAATCATTTGATGAATTTATAGGTTTTCCATCTAATTCAAGAATTACATCTCCTGCTTCTATACCTGCTTTTTCTGCTGGACTATCTTTAAGTACATCATCTACTAAAGCACCGGCAACTTTTTCAAGTTTTAATGATTTAGAGGACAGTTCATCAATTGGCCTTAAAGAAATTCCAATATAACCTCTATCAACTTTCCCATCTTCGATCAAATCCATTGCAACTGCACGAACTAGATTTGCTGGAATTGCAAATCCATATCCTGAAAAATATCCTGTCCTTGATGCAATTGCAGTATTAACTCCAATCAAACTTCCTTTTAGATTAAACAATCCTCCACCACTATTGCCTGGATTGATAGCAGCATCTGTTTGAATAAAATTTTCAACTGCATATTTATCTTTATTGAGTCCTAATGCTCCTCTTCCAATAGCACTTACTATTCCTGATGTAACTGTTGAATTTAATCCTAATGGATTTCCTACAGCAATTACCATTTCACCAATAAGCACTTCATCACTATTGCTGATATGTGCTACAGGTAAATTTTGCGCCTCAATTTTAATGACTGCTATATCGGTTAATGGATCTCGGCCTATCAATTTTGCTTTATATTCTTTTCTATCGGATAGAATTACTTTAATTCCATCTTCTTTTGCATCTGCAACTACATGATTATTAGTAATTATATAACCATCTTCTGAAACGATAACTCCAGAACCTGCACCTTCAGATCTCTGTGTTTCTGGTTCACTTTTATCTTCATCATTTGGGATTTCATTTGGGTTTCCAAAAAACCTAAATAAATCTTGCATTCTATTATTGCTAACTTTAGTTTCAGTAATTACATTAATATTAACTACTGTTGCATTAACTGCTTTACTGGCATTTGCAAAAGCTTCATTAATTGCTTGAACTTGTGAACTTAGATTTACCGGGGCTGTCTTAGCTCCAATTTCCTTATTAGCTGCAAAAACAGATGAGATTCCGCCTGTAGTTATACTTGATACCAAGGCAATACCAAAGATAATGCCAACGCCTATTAAAATAACAGCCGAGACAAGAGGTCTTTTTAGCATTGTAAACCTTTTAAGAGATTAGTAAATACATGTATTTTTAAAACTGATTTTATATAACGATTATAACCATTCATTGTTGCAAAATCTTTTCATATAATAAAAAAAGGGTAGAAGTAAAACTTCTACCCTTTCATGTATTCTGTTACTCGTTTTATTTAGTAACTGATATCTGTTGCTGATCAATATATGGGCCTGCTACCATTTTAACCACATAGCTTCCTGATGGGATATTCGCAAATGGTACTTGTGCAGTATACACGCCAGCTTCTAAGACGCCATCATTAATGATCGCTACTCGCTCGCCTGTCATTGTATACAATGAAATCTCTGTCTGTACTTTAAATCCTACCGAAAATACAAGCTCGCCCATGCCATTTACTATCGGATTAGGGCTTACACTCTGCAATGAAAATGCTTGACCTTTACTATCTACTCCACGTAATGAATACGCACAGGTTGGATCGATTTCTATCTTTCCTGGTAATGGCTTAATATTTACACATGGATTCGAGTTTGTGATCGTAGATATAATATCAAATTCTTTCTTACCATCTACAGGTAAATACACATTCATTGGTATCGTTACAATATCGCCACTCTTATCAATCTTCGTATTTAATGCTATCACATCAAATTGAAGCTTGCCTGGAGATACTATCGATGCATTACCTATACTATAACCTGCGCCTGCATAATTACCAGCTGTCTTGATATTGTTAACTACTGGTGAAAATACCTTGTTATCAAAATCTACTACAAAACGCATTGATTGGAGATTTGCATTCCCATCCGGTGCGCTTTGGAAGGATAATACAATATCTGTACTGGATCCAATCTTTACGCCCGTTGCGCCTTTTGTTACTACTGTATAGGAATAATCTACTGCTGTGCCTGTTACGATAACACGTGTTGTATCCTGATCTGTTGGGCCGATCAATGCCAATATTGCTGTCTTAACACCTACAGGTACTTTTGGACTAAACAAGATTGATATTGGACGGGTTTCTGCTAAATCTAATGATGTCGCTTTTAATGATGTTAATGAATTCGGATCTAATAGGAATTCTGGATTAGCTGGCTCTATAAATGCATTCAATATCGGAAACTTGACATTGCCTGTATTCTGGACTGATGCCAATATTATGCCTTGACTTCCTATACAAATATTATCTACCTTACCACCAACTAATACAATACGTGGATCTGGTTTAAATGGATCAACGCCAAAGCCTGTCCAGTCACTCTGTACTACATTATCTGCATCACTTTGTGTGCTGATTGATTCCAGTACAATACCTGGCTTCTGGGCCTGGAATTCTGCTGGGATAGATAATTTCTCGCCTGGCTTTAATGTTACGGGTAATTTCATTGCCGAATAGTCAAAGCGGAAACCACTTGTGCCATACACATTACCTGTAATCTTATCTGCTATTGTACCCGCATTTGTTATGAAAATACTATCAATAAGAACATTATCAGAGAAATCTGCACCGTTTACTTTAGTACCTACATTCTCTATAATAACTGTCTTCTTATTTATTGGTTTTACGATTCCTTGTACAAATGTTGTATCAAAATCATAATTCTGTGTTGCTAAATGACCGACAATACCTGCACCACGCAATGGTGGTTCTGTTTCTGTAAATGTACCATCGATTGTCTCGAATCTAATCTTTAATGTATCGCCACCTGGTATTGCTGGTGAGAATGCCGCTGGATACCAGCCTTCTTCGTCTGGCTTTAATGTTAACTGATTCGCAAAATTATTATCATATGAATATGCTGCAGCTGGGTTTAATGCTGTTGCCTGACGTATAGTAACATTAGCATTACCTATATTCTTTAAATATATACCACTATCTGATACATAAGGCCCTGCATTGGTTCTGCGACGTTGCCAATCATAACCACGGGCAATTAATCCGCCTTCTACGCCACGGCCACGTAATTCTCCTATGCTGTCTCGACTACTTGCATCACTTGAAAATACTATCTGATCGGTATATTGTATCTTGTCTAATGCAGTAAATTCTACATCTAATTGTTTAGTTGCTCCAACAGCTAAAATCCATGGATTAGTAGCAGAAACTGAAGGCCAGTTCATAGTTTTAAAGATTGTAGGTTGGGTAGGCATTGTATAGCCTGTAATTGTTAAAGGAACAGTTCCTTCATTTCTTACAGATAATGGTAAAATTGAGGTTGTTCCTTTTTTGATAGATCCAAAATCAATTTCACTTACATAGATAATTGGTTCACCTACTTTAGCTTTTACTATTCCTTTTTCGGCTATAACGCAACCATCATCGATAAGAAATACATCATTAAATTCACCAATTATATCTTTTGTGAATTCTACATCTAATGTAACCTTTCCACCTGCTGGAATTGTAAGTGGGAATGTAATATTTTGAAGTGTAAAGCCATTGGAACCACTTTTTAATCTAAAGCCTTTTACTACTGCTGCTGAAGTCTTATTAAGATTGACTAAGTCAATTTGCTTTGTCTTTTTTTGACCTGGTTTTAATAAACCAAAATCTGTTTCTTTTGCTATAACATCTACGCTAAATGCTTTATAATTTACTTCAATAATGGTGTCATTTCCGGCTCTGTCTACAAAAATGAGCATTGCGCGTGCATCTAGGGCTAGATCTATAACACTTAAAGACCAATCAGTTGTGATTGTTGTGCCAGCAATGAATTCACGCTTTTTATCATAATTAAAATCATAATTATAACTAGAGTCTAAATCCATATAAATCAAGGCAAGATTTGAGCGTAGATTTGGATCATCTGGTTTATCTGTCACTAATGCAGAGCCAGAACCATCGGCACCAACTACAGATCCATTGCATAATACTTTCCATTTTGGATCTGGCTTTACAGTATCTTTTTTCTCTAAATCTCCTAAAGCAACGCTTGTTGGGAAGCCATAGGAATCATACCAAGAAAAACCATATGCATAACCCGCAAATGGAGACTTTGCTCTGATGCGATAAACGCCATCTCCATTTAACTGAAGACGTTTCATAGAATAGGTTTTGCCTCTAATTGGAATAGAGAATTTATATCCTGGTGAAGCACCAAATTGGACATTAACTTTTTTCCAAGAAAACTTTCCGTTCACAACAGTAGCAAATTCTAAATCATCAGGCACAGATCCATCAGGTGAATTTTCATATACTAAGTTTACATATTGTCTTAAAAATGGAAGAGAACCACCTTTGGCTCCTGGCGTACAGAATACAATCTCTTTTTGATATTGCTCTAATGGGGTCATAACCATTGCAAATGGATCACTTGTTACATTGTCATCACTTTGGCCAGTATTATACAACATGATATAAATTGGCTTATCTGCAGAAATAACTTTACATGGCGTGCCACCTGTATTGACAACATCCGCCAATAATCCATCAAATGCACGGCGTTCAATAAAGGCATCGCCCTCGCCTCGTGAATTCAAAGTAATACGCATCCAATCCTGGCCATCTCGGAATATTTTGGTATCACGCTCTTTAGCGAATACTCGGATAACAGGTGCTTTTAATCGGCCAACAATTGGAGTAACATGATATTCCTTACCCCACGTAAATGTTGGCAATTCCATTTCGCTTATATAATCACAGGCATAAACACCCGAGGGAACATTTGCGCATTGATTACCTGAAACAACACCAATTGGTTTAGTAGCTTTAACTAATGAACCAGCAATATCTTGGGCATCGGCATCGTTTGCAAAGCAAAGTACATCGCCTTTCATCATATTAAAAGTAGCTTTTTGTCCTTTTTTTAGGCCTCCAGTAGTCATAGAACCCGCTGTTCCACCCATTGTAAAAGTTACTTCAGTTTCATCATAGGCTGCTATAATATTCGATTCTGCAGGAAGAAAATAACCAAAACCTGCAGCTGTATATTGAGGATAAGAAGCAATAACATATTCACTACCAAAAGCAGATACAGGAATAGCTAAAAAGCCATCACTTGTATATTGATAACGAGTTACACCATAACAAATAATTGGAGCACGGGCTTTTACGTGAACAGCTGCTTTAAAATATACTTGTTCTTTTGGTGCTTTATCACGTCCCCTTTTATAGAAAGGTTGCCCTACAGTAGTTGGAATTTTAAATTCTACAACATCATTTGCTACTGCAATTTTTGATTCTCTCCAACCTTGAGATTCTACTTCTACAGTAATTTCTTGGCGAACGCCAGAAGCAACAAATACTCTTAAATAATTATCAGATCCAGGTGATTCTTCATCATAACATGCGGGAAATGAAAAATAAAATTCATTACCAGCATTAGAGCCGGCAAGAAACGATGTTAATTTACTTTTGTCCATTTCTCTAGACTGTGCAAACGAAGCACCTAGAGTTAAGGTACAAAATGTAATAATCAATAATGAGAATAATTTCTTCATTGAGAATTCCTGAAATATATTATAAATTTTAGCGTATTTCTAAAGGATATAAAGAAGACATTGAAATGAACAGACCCTGTTAAGGATTTTTATATTTGTTACATAATAAGAAAAAATTTCTGTCTATTCAAGTGTTTGTATAGACTTTATATGGATGAATTTGTAACAGAATAAAAAAAATGCCTGAACTCTAATGAATTCAGGCATTTGATATTCAATAAATGAATAAAGAAATTATTTGTCCCAGAATATTTTACTTTGCGTAGTAATACCTGCTGGCATATTTGCGCTATTATAAATACGCTCGCTAATTGGGTAAATAAATCTACGTGGAGTTAGTCCAGAAGCATTTTTTGGAGGAGTTATTGAAGGTATTCCTGTTTTTCTCCAATCACAAAATGATTCGGGTTGTGTATATAAAGCAAGATACTTTTGTGTCATGATATGATCTAAAGTAAGATTTCCTGTTGGCATAACTTCAGGCTTTGCAAGATATGTAGTAACTTCTACATCAGAAACACCTGCTGCTTTCATGGATGATTTAATTGCATTAGTATAAGATTGTTTTGCGTCTGCATCGCTGCCTTCAGCTAATTTTATCTCTGCTCTAATCATCATCATTTCTGCATAAGTTATCACTGGTACAGGTGAATCACTGCTTGCATATAATGGGCCTGGATCGCAATCAACAGTAAATTTACCATCTTTATCTGCTGCAATATATGCATCACGACGTGGGTCTTCTAATCCATTCATGATGTCTACCAATCTTGTACCAGTGGTCATGTAACCACTTCTTTGTGACAAAAACTGTGACAAAGGATTTTCGGCAGTTGGATCTTCAGCAAAATAAACCATTGCATCATCGGCTTCACTACCCATTGCAAGAGCAATAGATTGAAGTGCCGCAGAAGCTGCCTTGCTTTGGTCTACTTTAGAGAGTCTCCATGCATAACGTGCTTTTAATGCATGTGCTGTTTTAATCCATTTCGAAACATTACCACCATGAATAATATCTGAGGATGCATCTGGTTTAAAAGTACTGGTAGCAGAACCTAAGTCTGTAATTGCTTCATTAAGCATAGTTTGTATAGATGCATAAATCGCATCTGCTTTGTCGTATTTAGGCTTTAAATTTGCATTTCCTAATAATGCTTCAGACATAGGAGCATCACCCCATAAATCAGCTACTTGACCCATTGTTGCAGCCATCATTACTTTTGCAATTCCACGATAATGCGGAGAATTTGATTCGGTTGCTTTTTCACTTACAATTTTCAAATTATTTAGGCATACTTGGTATGTTGTAGACCAAGCATTATCACCATCACTTTCTGTAAATTGATAATTATTTAATACATCAAATTGGCGATCAATTCCTGTGAAATTTTGGATCCACATTCCTGTAAATCTGCTAAAATCACCTCCAACAACATATGCATAAGAAACTTCAGCTACAGGTAGAACCAAGTTTAATGGAGCATCTACCGGATTATTTGGATCAACATTTATATTTGAGTCAACCCATGAATCGCAACTTGAAAACATCAATGTAGAAACAGCTGCGAGTATGATTAAAAGATATTTTTTCATAATTATTTCACCTAATGGTTAAAAAGTTAATTGGATAATTTATAGTATTAGAATCCAAGGCTAAGTCCAAAAACATAGCTCTTTGTATTTGGGAATTGAAAATAATCCATGCCTTGTCCATTACCATTTCCAACTAAACTTGTTTCTGGATCGATACCAGTATATGGTGTACTTAACCATAAATTACGGGCAGTAAATGAAAGCCCAACTTTAGAAACAAGAGAACCACTTAGCATAGAAGAAGGAAGATTATAGGAAACTGTCAATTCACGTAAACGAATATAACTTGCATCTTCTACAAATTCCTCTGATTGAGATCCAAATCCACCACCATTTCCGCGATACCATGCTTCGTTTAATGGTACTGATTTAGTATTTGGTGCATAAGAAACTGCTTGTGTAATAGTATCAACAACTTCTACTACTCCAGCAAAAACTGTCATACTACCACGGTTTTCTGTTTCTTTATGTGTTCCATAATTTAACAATGCACCTTTAGTACCATTCCACATCACTCCGCCTTGCTTAATATCTAATAAAGCAGAAACGGTTAAATCATTAAATCCTAAAGTTAAGCGTGTACCAGCAATCCAATCAGGATTTATATTTCCAAGCGCACCTTCTTCGCTATCTACAACAGGATATCCATTTGATCCAATAACTTTTTCACCAGCTGCATTTCTTTTCCAACGGCCACCATAAATAGTACCATAAGGCTGTCCGGCAACTGCACGAATTTGGGAACCAGTAAATCCATTGATATAAATATTATCTACGCCAGGAGCAAGTTCTAATACTTCACTCTTATTGGTAGACCAGTTTACATTTAAATCTGCTGTAAATCCATCGGATTCGAATAAGCGTCCACCTAATTGAATTTCTATACCACTATTTTGAATACTACCAGCATTCATCAATTTGCTAGTAAATCCGCTTGAACTTGAAACAGGAACAGCAAATATTTGATCTGTAGAAGTATTTGAATAATAATTAATATCAAAAGAGATACTATTATTAAAGAGACGAGTTTCTAGACCAATTTCAATTTCAGTTTTCATTTCTGGTTTTAAGTCTGAAGCACCCAAACTGCTTGATTTTTGGAAACCAGCCGAGCCATTGAATGGAAATGTAATACCATTTGTCCAACCATCGACAAAACCAGCCTTTGTAAACAATGTTTGTGTAGCATAAATAGGTGCATCTTTACCTACTAAAGCATAAGAAGCACGTAATTTAGCATAGTTCAATGCATCGCTTTTGTCCATTAATTCTGTAAGAACTAAACCAAGAGAAACAGATCCAAACATAAATGAATTATTGTCTTTTGGCAATGTAGTTGACGATTCATTACGCATTGTTGCATTAATAAATAAGTAATTCTTATAATCAAGTTTAGCATCTGCATATACAGCTGATGTTCTTTTTCTGGTTAAACTTTGTCCAGGATTTAATGTTCTTGAATTAGACATATTATAAAAGCCAGGAATTACTAAGTCATCGCCTGTAGCATATAAATTTTCTAAGCTTTTGGAATACATATTTTGTCCTAATGTTATGCTTCCATTCAAATCCTCATTAAAGCTTTTACGCATTGTAACCAATAAATCACTTGTGAAATCACTATTGAAATATTGGTCTTCTACTACACGACCTGCAACATAAGAATTAGAATTTACAGCATAAATTTGCTTACGACGGTCAGAATAGAAATCTTGTCCAATACGATATGTTATACTTATCCAATCTGCAGGAGTATAATCTGCTTGTGTATAAGCAATTACTCTGTCAACATTATCTGTAAATGGATTATTATTAACTACCCAATAAGGATTATCAAAGCCAGATGTACCACGATATGCTCTTTGATTGCCATTAGCAAATGAATAAGCAGATTTATCTGTTGATCCATCAACTCCATTTGCATTATCAAAAGTAATTGGTGAACGTAATAATCCTAGCATAACACCAGAAATATTGGAACCCTGCTGAATTCTTGTTCCACCTGAATTTGAATAATTTACAGATCCACTTACTTTTAATTCCTGAGAAAATGTGTGATCTCCGGACAGTCTTAAAGTAGTACGGCTAAATGTGTTTTTAGGAGTTACACCTGTTTGATTCATATTTGATAAGGACAAAAAGAATGAGGAAGATGTATTTCCACCGGAAAGACTAAATGCATTGGTAGTTGTGTATCCAGTTTGGAAAAAATTGCCTGTATTATCATAAGGAGTTACAGGAGTTCCAGCAACACCATTTGGTGTAGAACTTTTTCCATAGACTTTTCCATTTTTATCCCAAATCCAAGATGGATCAGCTACCCATACTAGTGAATCAATAGAAGGGCCCCAAGAACGAGGACGCAAACTAGCTGAAGCAACAGGAGAGCCTAATGCACCATTTAATCCTTGTGCATATTTAGATTGTAATTCTGGTAATTTATTAACTTGATCGATGCCTAAAGAAGTTGAAAAAGATGCAGACATTCTGCCAATTCCTTTTTCACTTAAACCTTTTTTAGTTGTAATAATAATAGCTCCAGAGCCAGCACGAATACCATATAATGCAGTTGCTGCTGCACCTTTAAGAACATTCATGGATTCGATATCATCTGGATTAATATCTACAGCACGATTTGAATATGCCACACCACCAGTATTGTCTTCTGTAGATAACATTGAATTATCTATTGGGATACCATCAATAACAAATAATGGCTGATTATCGCCAGTTATTGATGATGCACCTCTAATTCTAATATATGAAGAACCACCAGCTGCACCTGTAGAATTAATAACTTGAACACCCGCAACTTTACCAGCCAAGCCACCAACAATATTGGCTTCTTTTGATTGAGAAATTGCACTACCTTTTACTTCTTGTGTAGCAAATGTTAAGGAGCGCTTAGATTGTTCAATACCAATCGCTGTAACAACTACTTCATCTGTTTTTGCGACATCTTCTTCAAGAACCACATCTAGGATATCTGATTGTCCTAAAGAAACTTCTTTGGTTTTCATTCCAATAAGTTTAAATGTCAAAGTTTTTCCACCGCTTGGCACAGTAATTTTATACTTACCATCTTGTTTTACATAAGTACCAACACTGGTGCCTTTTAAAAGTACCGTTGTTCCAGGCAAACTACTTCCTTTATTAGAAGAAACTTTACCAGAAACTACTCTCTCTTGTGCAAATGCAAACTGTACTGTCGCCATAAGACAGATAATCAGCGAAGAGTAAAAAGTTTTCATGCTTACTCCATGAGTAATGTGAAGAAATATAAAGTTGAGAAATTAAATGCTCAGAAATCAACGAAATAATACAGTACATTTATATACTGTTAAAGTATATAATCTAGCATTGGTGATTATCAATGAGCTTATCTGAAAACTCAGCTAACTCATCTCATTTTATTGTGAATTTGTCCTTTTAATAAGAACTTTTATTGGTGATTCAGACGGAAATTATGTATATCTATATAGTTATACATGTAGTAATATTAAATGCAATTCAAATTAAGAAAATATAATACAAATGCAACAATAAAATAATAGTGATTTTATTAATTCAAAACTGGTAGGCGAATCCAAATGATGTTGGAGTAAGAATGGGGGTAAAATTAATTGATTGAGAATTCTTTTGATGGGAATTATGAGCTTGTAAAATTGCTTTTGCTGAAAGATATCCAATGCCGCCCCCTAATAGTATATCAGAAAACCAATGCGCATCTTTATGCATTCTAGCATATGCAGTCCCTGAAGCTAATCCATAAAAAAGCATATCACCCCACCAAGTATCAAGCTGATTTGCAAACACAGTACTTGCTGCAAAAGCAATTGTACTATGCCCTGAAGGGAATGATAAATATGCATCATTGGTCTGAAACCAATGATATGATTGATTGCCTTCATTTGCATATGGCCTTGCCCTGCCAATAATGGATTTCAATACTGTTGTAATTAATCCCGAAACAAGGAATGATTCTAATGTTAATCTTGCAGTATTTCTTAGCTTCTTAGAATCACTTATTAATCCTATTGCATATACACTCCCCGTGATCCCTAATTGATAATATAAATTGCCATAATTATTTGCGAACTCTATTGTTTTTCCATTTACATCTACTTTATTTCTTTCTGCTATAGTTTTAAAAGTATTGTCACATGTCATACCTAATAATGACCCAGCAACTAATAATCCCGGAGCCTTTAAATCATTAAAGGTTTCAATTGAACTTGATGAATATATAGAAGATATATCATAAAAAGTTGAGTGTAAATCTTCCTTAAGTGTAGAGTACAAAGTTGTAGAATCTTTTTCATGGATTTCTGCATATATATCTATCACAGAAATAAAGAAAATAAATACGTAGAAAAGTATTGTTCGGGGATAGATAAACATTCTATTGATCGATTAGTTCTGAATGCAATGATATCAGGGTTTGATGCAAAAATTTCTGGTTTATAACAGCACATAAAGCATATTCAGATATACCACTTAAAAGGATTGGCATAGAGTTGTACCTACAAATTATTTCATTAAATATAGATAATAAATCAGGGTTTTTATTTGACACATTATTTGGTCCAATTGCTGCAATAAATGATTGTTCTTTATAGGATATCTCCCAATCTTTAAGGCTTTCAGCTTTACTTAGGAAGTTAATTTTATCTAATGAAATAACAGCATACATATTATTTTCGATGCATCCAAAAGCATATGTATCGCATTGCAATGTGTCCAAAAATTCTCCGATAATTGACATTTTCTGCGTGATAGAAAAAGTTTTATGTGTAAAACCGACAAGTCCAACGGCTTGCTTTGAAGTTATAGAAATGATTTTGGATACAGTATATGATGAATCAGAAACAATAACAGTCCCTTTTTCATGAGGTGAAAAAGTGTTTTTTACTATAACTGGAATATTATGTTTAATTGCAGGTAAAATTGTTTCTGGATGTAATACTTTTGCACCAAAAAATGATAATAGCCTCGCCTCTTGAAAGCTCATTTTTTCGATAGTATGCGCATTGGAAATTAATTTTGGGTCGGCAGATGCTATGCCAGATACATCTGTCCAAATAACAATTTCCTTTGCTTTGATAGCCATTCCAATTAATGCTGCCGAGAAATCTGATCCACCGCGTCCAAGGGTTGTTACAATATCATTTGCATCACTTCCAATAAAACCTTGGGTAATGATAATATCCTTATGTTCAAATTTGGGTATGATAGTTTTATGAACTTGTAGAATCATTGAATCATAATCAATATTTGCTGAAGTATATGTTGAATCTGTTGTCATAAATAAAGAAGCGTTCACCAATTCGACATCTAATCCAATTTCTTGTACATATTCATAAAAAATAAGAGTAGATAATAATTCCCCAAAAGAACTTAATCGATCTAAAGATCGAGGAGTACATTCACCAAGCAAAGATATTCCCTCACAAAACTCATATATATCTTTGGCAATCAAAGTAAATTGTTCGTCCAAAATCGAACTATTTATACCCAGTGAAAAAATAATATCTGAATGAAAATGTATAATCTCTTCAATCAAAGAAATTCTTTCTTGTTCATCAATATAAGCTGACTTTTTGGCAAGGTATAAAAGCTTATTGGTAATTCCAGAGCAAGCTGACAAAACAATTACTTTTTTTATTCTTATATCGTTTTGCACAATAGCAGCTACTTGCTTCATTGCATCTGCAGTACCAACGGATGTTCCACCAAACTTCATAACAATCATGTAATGTGTCCAATTAATGATTGTGATATAGTATCTAATAATGGTTCAATTATTTCATTTTTTGATAATATTACAATTGCAATAGCCATGTGATTATTATGGGAAATTGAAAGGTTAATTTGGGTGTCTTTTATTAATTCTTTTAATGAATCATTGATAATGACAATTGGTTTTCCATGCGAATCATGAGAAATTTCGATTGACAAAAAAGAGCAATGCTGTCCAATGCCTGTACCTAATGCTTTACTAAATGCTTCTTTTGCGGAAAAAAAACCTGTATAATGCGACATACTATTTTGTGAAAAAGACTCACAATATGCAATTTCGGTTAAAGTGTATATTCTTGATAAAAAAGATTGTCCATACATATCAATTGAATCTTTAATTCTAGACACTTCTGTTATATCTATTCCGATTCCAATAATCATAATTCTATTGTTTATCTCTGTTGATAGTTTTGCAAAATAATCTCTTTATCTGTCAATATTAAGAAATATCCAAAAACTACCATTTAATTGTCCTTTGAATAAGTAGATTATGGATATTTTTACCGTATACTTCGCCAATAAAAAAACTAATACTTACTTCATGGATTTATATTATGCTTTTAGAAGATCAGGAATATTTTGCGAATAATTTGTACTCTACAGAAAGACATCATTCTTTTATAAAAAAACTAGAACAAAATATTGGGGCATCGATTGATTTTAGAATAGCAGAAATGCCAATTTTTATCAATAATTCATTAAGAAAGAAATTAGAAAATTATGCTAAAGAAATTATCATTGAATGTATAGATCTTCAGAGTGATTCTAGATATAATAATCATATACCAGAATTATATAAAGTTCCACATCAATCATCAAAACCTCTTTTTTCTGTTGTTGATTTTGCAATTACTCAAGATGCAGATGGCGAATACATTCCTAAAGTTGTCGAATTACAGGGTTTTCCATCACTATTTGGATATCAGTATTTTTATGCAAATACAATATTGCAGGAATATCCATTTACTAATAATTATAGCACCAACTTATCTGATTATACAAATGAAGAATATATTTCATTATTGAAAGAATCACTAATAAGTTCATATCACCCTGATGAAACATGTTTATTGGAATATAAACCTGAACAGCAAAAAACAAGACCAGATTTTATCGCTTTACAAACATTAACTGGTATTCAAACAACTGATATTGAACAAGTTAAAAAAGAAGGAAACAAATTATTTCATCAAAGAAATGGTAAATGGGTTCACATAAAAAGAGTATTTAATAGAGCAATTGTGGACGAATTACAAGAAAAACATGCAAAGTTAAATTTTTATTGGAATGAAGAATTAGATATAGAATGGGCAGGACATCCTAATTGGTATTTTGCTATAAGTAAGAATTCAATGCCTTATTTAAAGCATATGTCGATTCCAAAAACAGTTTTTTTATCTGAAATAGAAAATATTCCAGATAATCTGGAACCTTTTGTTCTTAAACCTTTGTTTTCTTTTTCTGGTAAAGGCGTCAATATACATCCATGCAAAAATGATATTGATTTAATACCTGCTCACATGAGAGGCCAGTATATACTTCAATCTAAAATCAATTATGCTAATTGTATATATACTCCTGAAGTACAAAACAAGATTGAGATAAGAATAATGTTGATTTGGCCAGAACATTACGATGTTCCCATTCCTGCGATGTCACTCGCAAGAACAGGCAGAGGCCCAATGATGGGAGTGAGATACAACAATATACCGTGGACTGGTTCAACCGGATGTCTTTTTAGAGATTAGTGGATTATATATTTCTATATTTATATACAGTTATGAATACTCTTTATGTTTTAGAAATTGATAAGTTTGCACTTAATAATGAAGAAATTTATTTGGAAACTCATTCCAAAGTACAAAGTAATACCCTAATGAATAGTACACAAAGTAAGCAATCATTGTTCGAGCAGGAAGCACTTCCACACATGAATGCTTTATACAGCTTTGCTGTAAGATTGTGTAGAGATAGAGATGATGCAAGTGATTTGTTGCAGGAAACTTTCTTAAAAGGTTTTCGTTTTTTTGACAAATTTGAATCTGGTACAAATTGCAAAGCATGGCTTTTTCGCATATTAAAAAACACATATATAAATCAATATCGAAAAGATAAAAAAGAACCAGATACTATCGAATACGATACTATCGAAGAGTTTTATGATTTAATTAGAAGTGAGTCTTCTGAATCTACAGATCTTCAAAAAAGAATTTTTGACAATTTATTAGACGATGAGATTTCGATCGCTTTGGATTCATTACCAGAATCATTTAGAACTGCTATCATCCTTTGTGATTTAGAAGGTATGACTTATGAAGAAATCTCAGAAATCCTAGAATGTCCTATTGGAACTGTTAGGTCAAGGCTTCACAGAGCTAGAAATATTTTAGCATCAAAACTGATTAAGTATGCTAAAAACCGTGGTTATGATACCCAACAATATGAACAATAACAATATTAATTAATATTTTTTTTACACCTTTAAGTACTACAGTGAATTACAAGCAACAAGAACTCGAAGAGAATCTCACATCTTTAATAGATGGGGAATATATTGCCCCAGATCTTAGAGAAGAGCTTCTGAACCGTCTTGATTCTAACACTGAGTTACGCGTAGCACATACAATTCAAACGGCAACCAAAAACATCTTTATTAATCGCAAAGATGCATTGAGCATACATGCCCCTCTAGACGTTCAAATGGCAGTTCAAAGAATTCTTGCTAATGAACAATCATTGAATACTGCAGAGCATTCATCAAAAATTGAACAGACATTTTATAATGTATATAATGTTATACTTAAGATTTTCCTTAAGCCAGTAATTGCCTTCCCTTTAGGCATAATTATTGGTATTTCAGGCTATTTACTGTATAATCAATCCTCTGTTGATTCCGAAATATTTTCTTATGTAAATATAACTCACAACGGCAATGATAATTTATGTTTTCAGGCATATAATAATTTTCATTCTTTAGAGAATGGCAATTTACCGCTTCAGATGCTAACCAATAACAAAGATGAATTATCTAAATTTTTTAAAGAAAAAGGCGTTAATTATCCAGTTTTTTACCCAGATATTGATGCAGAATTGCAGGGTGGTGTTGTTTCTGAATTTAAAGGTGTTAAATTGGCCCACTTCGTTTTCAAAGTAGGCGATAAATTTGTATACATGTACGAAGTGCCAAATCAGATGATAGATAACCATAATCTGCAAATCAATCCAAAAGCTATAGAAATAGTTAACAAAGCTGATTGGTATTGGGAGAAAGAAAAAGGTTCCAATAATACAATGGTTTTATGGCGTATAAAATCTAATATGTGTTCAATCGTCACAAATCTTCGTATGGATCAACTTTCAGCACTTATTCACGTTAAGGAATCCTGATATGAATTGCTTTCAGGGCACATCACTTCGTTTAGCATTAATATGTACCGTTTTATTAGGAACATTTACTTCCATCAATGTATATGCTCAAACAGCAGATAATACACCAAAAGTCAAGGTTTTTCCTATTGAAACAGTTAATAGATCAACTGTTCCTGGCAAGGCGTCAACTTTTACATGGAAAGATGGAACTAATTTGAGTAATTTAATTCAGTATGGCGCTGGAAAGGTAATATTCTTGAACTTTTGGGCAACGTGGTGTCCTCCTTGCAGAAAAGAAATCCCAGATATAATTGAACTTTATAAAGAGTTTTCTGAAAATGAAGTTTTAGTTTTAGGTGTTTCGATGGATAGAGATGATGAAGCTTTAAAAACTGTAAGCAAATTTGTCCGCTTAAAAAATATGCCGTATACAGTGCTAGTTGGCAATGATCAAGTTGCAGATGCTTTTGATGGAATTGGAGCTATTCCTACTACATTTATTATCAAAGCAGACGGAAGCATTGCAGAAAAAATAGTTGGGGCAAGAAGCAAGGAAGATTTTAAGTCTGCAATAATGCGTGCGATGGTAAAAAAATAATTTGACGTGCATAGTATTTATTACAACAATTAAATATTTTTTGGTTTCCTATTGTCGATTCCTTTTAAATAGATACTCTCTTAATGCTATTGCATATGGCTGAGAGGTATCAATCTGCAAATATTCTACGCCTCTAATCCTACATTCATGTTTTAGTTGAATAACAAAACGTTGAAATTCTTCTGTATACGATTTCTTAATCTGATATGGCTGAGTCATTAACTCTTCACCAGTTTCAATATCTTTAAAATTAGCATCTGCACCAAAATCAAAATCTTTTTCTCTTGGATCTAGAACCTGAATCGCAATCACTTCATGGCCATTGTGTCTAAAATGTTTTAGAGCTTGTACGATGGATTGGATATCATCAAAAAAATCGCTTATAACTATAACCATACCTCTTTTGGGTAATTGATCAGCAAGCTTATGCAATGCATCAGAAGTGCCAGTTTGCATTGATGGGACAGCTGATCCCAAAATTTTAAGTATTTCTTGAAGATAGGAAGTCTTCTTCTTTGGGGGTAAAAAATTCACTAAATCTGAATTGTATAATACAAGCCCAGCAGCATCTTGTTGTTTCATCATTAAATAGCAGAAAGACGCAGCCAAACAAGCAGCATAATCGAATTTAGTAATGTTTCCTTTAGAAGCATAATTCATAGATGCACTCGAATCAACTACAACGGTACAACGTAAATTAGTTTCTTCTTCGAATTGCTTGATATAATATCGATTAGTTCTTCCTACAATTTTCCAATCTAAATATCTTAAATCATCTCCTGGATGATATTGTCTGTGTTCAGCAAATTCTACGCTAAAACCATGATATGGTGATTTATGCAAACCAGACATAAAGCCTTCGACTATCAGCCTAGCTTTAATTTCAATTGATCCCAAACTTGAAACAGCTTCGGGGCTAAGATATTTGTGTGAATTATACATTTTTTTGATTTTGTAAAGAAGAAATCCCCTCGGCAAGACGTAATATTCCTTTTTGAAGTGTTTGTTCAGAAGCAGCAAAAGAAATTCTTATTGAATTTGGATTGCCAAATGCACTACCAGGAACTAAGGCTAATAAAAATCTATCTAATAAATAACTACAAAACAGTGCATCATCTTCAATACCTGTATCAGCAAGAATTGATCCTAATTCAATAAAAACATAAAAAGCACCATCAGGAATATGAAATCTAATACCTGGTATTGTTGACAGTAGATCACAAACCAATTGCTTTCTAAAAGAAAATGCTTTTCGCATGTTTTCTACATCATGATCTCCACCTATCAAAGCACCAAGAGCTGCTTTTTGGGCAATAGAACATGGATGCGAAGTACTTTGTCCTTGTACTTTAGATGCTTCTTTAAACACATGTTCGGGTGCATTCATATAGCCTATACGCCATCCTGTCATTGCATATGCTTTTGACACACCATTAACGGTAATTACTCTATGAGCTATAGATTCAATGGCACCCGGAGAAAAGTGTTTTATATCTCCGAATGATATCTTCTCATAAATTTCATCACTAATAATAAAACAATCATGATCCTGTAATACAGCTGCTAAGTCTCTTATTTCCTGTTCTGTATACATGATTCCAGTAGGATTGGAAGGACTATTTAAGATAACACATTTAGTGTTAATTGTTAAATGAGCCTGCAATTGCAAAGGAGTAACTTTATATACTTGTTCAAATGAAGCTTGAATGATAATCGGTGTGGCACCAGTTAATGCTACCATAGCAGGATAACTAACCCAATATGGAGCAAAGATCAATACTTCATCGCCTTCATTACATATAGCATTAAGCACATTATAGATACATTGTTTAGCGCCCCCAGAAATTAAGATCGTTGACTGGCTAACAGATTTAATATCATTATCATTAATAAATTTATTAGCGACAGCTTCTCTTAATTCTATAATACCATCAGATTCTGTATAATGAGTAAAATTTTGTGAAATTGCATGTAATGCTGCTTGCTTAGCACATTCCGGTGTATCAAAATCAGGTTCTCCTACAGAAAGAGAGACGATATCTAAACCCTGCTTCTTTAATCTTTTTGCTTTATTTGATATGGCCAAAGTTTGCGCTTCCTGTGCAGCTAAAACTCGGTATGATAAATGTGAACTCAAAATCACTTCCTCTATGATTTATTTTTCTTTATGCTTAGGCATTCAAAGATTTAAATGCCAATAATATGCCAAATTACAATAAACGAAGGATATCCCCAAGGCTTATAAATAGGCACCTTTATCAAATATTAAAGAATGTTTTCACTTCCTTTTCCATACACAATTAAAATTCATAATTTGTTTTGATTAATAATAAGAAAATGAAATGCATATGGAAAAAAAACCATTAACAGTAAGCCAAATAACAGGAACAATTAAATCATTATTAGATGGAATGGGAATTCTGTCAATTACTGGTGAAATCTCTAATTTCAAATTGCATTCTTCTGGACATAGGTATTTTTCTTTAAAAGATGATGCCGCACAAATTTCTGCTGTAATGTGGCGGGGAAAAACCCTTGTATTTCCATTACAAGATGGTATGAAAGTGTTAGCAATAGGTACGGTTTCAGTATATCCCCCGCAAGGAAAATATCAATTAGATTGTATTTCGATTGTCCCTTTGGGTACAGGCGATCTTTACATGGCTTTCGAAGAGTTAAAATTAAAACTTGGACGAGAAGGTTTATTTGATATTTCCCGAAAAAAACCTATTCCAGTATTTGCTAAACACATAGGAATTATAACTTCTCCAACAGGTGCAGCTGTTCAAGATATTCTAACTACACTTAAACGAAGAAGCCCTTTATCTGAAATTCTCTTAAGGCCTACTTTAGTACAAGGTGATTCTGCTATTGAAGATATTAAAAATGCTATTATTGAATTGCAATCACACAATTGCGACATAATAATCCTGGCTAGGGGTGGAGGTTCTATCGAAGATTTATGGGCCTTCAATTCTGAATTAGTTGCAAGAACAATTGCCAATTGTTCCATACCAATAATAGCTGGAATTGGACATGAAACGGATTTCACAATTGCTGATTTTGTAGCAGATCACCGTGCGGCTACGCCAACTGCTGCCGCTGAATTAGCAACCTCTATTACAAGCTCAGATTTTATTCATTTTATAGATAATGCAGAAAATTCGATAAAGAAAGTGATATCCCAAACCATATCGCAGAAAAAAGAATTGGTACTTAGATATGAGCAACATTCAGGTTTTAAATTTGTAAAAGATTCTATTCGATATGCAATTCAAAAAACAGATGATCTAGAAACTAGATTATTTCAAAATAGCCAAAGAACTCTAGCCGAACACAAAAAAGGATTTTTTGCATTAGAACAACATTTTAATGCTCTATATCCATTACAACCACTCAAAAAAGGATTTGCATTACTCCATAAAGATGGTAAAACTCTTACATCTCACGAACAATTATATCAACATGATATTATAACAATTCAAAGAGAATTTAGCGCTTCTACTGCTCAAATATTATCCAATTCACTCGAATAATCATATCAGGTAATTATATTATTTACCCTTCAGATTTTTTTTTCTTTGATTCTTAGCCAGCATCTCTTATTTTTGCAACTCTGTTTTATAAGCAAACATTGTTGGGGCGTCGCCAAGTGGTAAGGCAGCGGTTTTTGGAGCCGCCATTCGTAGGTTCGAATCCTTCCGCCCCAGCTGATATATACTTGGAAGCCACAGCCGGCTTACGGTTTGTGGCTTTTCACTAAGAATTAAACGGTTACCATGTATTACTTAATTGTATTATTGGTAACCTTATATACTTTATAATTAATCAGTTCTTGGTGCATTCTGCATGTCAGAGTTAATTATTGTTTCTGGTAGATCAAATAGTCCTTTAGCCGAAAAAATAGCTCGGTCTTTAGGAGAAGAGTTATCTCCGGTAACAATTACAAACTTTAGTGATGGAGAAATTTGGGTTAAATACGAAGAAAACATTAGGGGTAAAGATGTTTTTATCGTTCAACCTACAAATCCTCCTGCAGAAAATCTTCTTGAACTATTAATAATGATTGATGCTGCACGTAGGGCGTCTGCAAAAAGAATAACAGCCGTTATTCCTTATTTTGCATATTCACGTCAAGACAGAAAAGATCAGCCAAGAGTTTCTGTTACTGCTAAATTAGTTGCTAATTTGTTAACCGAAGCAGGTGCAGACAGAATAATCACAATGGATTTGCACACACCGCAAATTCAAGGTTTTTTTGATATTCCTTTAGACCATTTATATGGTTCTACTGTATTAGTTAAAGCGCTTTTTGATATTAAGTCTGAGAACCTTGCAATAGCTTCTCCTGATGTTGGTGGTATAAAAACCGCTAGAACATATGCTAAGATTCTTGGTGCTGACTTAGTAGTGGTTGATAAGCGTAGGCCTTCCCATAATGTTGCCGAAGTGATGAATATAATCGGCGAGGTTGAAGGTAAGAATATCATAGTAATTGACGATTTGATTGATACAGGAACTACATTTGTAAAATGCTCTGAAGCGTTAATTGCTGCAGGAGCAAAAAGTATCACAGGTGTATGTACACATGCGGTATTTTCTGGTAGTGCCATAGAGAAAATTCATAATAGTCCTGCAATACAGAATGTGTATGTTACAGATACTTTCCCGATGCATTGGGATAGCAATAAAATACACACGATTTCTGTAGCAGACTTATTCGCAGAAGCGATACGTAGAACGCATAATAATGCTTCGATCAGTTCGCTTTTTGAAATAATTAGATAAATATACTATTCAATAAGAATTTCATTGGAGAATGTCAATGAGTGAAGTTGTTCTTAAAGCTCAGCGCCGTGATATTGGTAAAAAAGCCTCTAAAGCTATAAGGAATAAGGGCTTAGTTACTGGAATATATTATAGCCATGGCGAGGAGCCAATTGCTATTTCTGTTCATCCGCTAAATATGCGTCCTATTGTGTATACAGCAAATGCAAAAATTATAAACTTAGATGTAGAAGGTTCTAATTCTACTATTAAATGCATGTTGAAAGATATATCTTTTGATCCTGTTACTGATGTAATTGTTCATTTTGATTTATTTGGTGTGCAAGAAGATAAGCCAATTAATATTCTTGTTCCAGTTGCTTTTAAAGGACAAAGCGTTGGTATAAAAGAAGGTGGTATTTTGGAACATATCATCCATAAATTACCAGTGGCTTGCTTACCTAAGGATCTTCCCGAAAAATTAGAGATTGATATTACAGATCTAAAAATTGGACATGCAATTCATGTTCGTGATATTAATTTCCCTGGTTTAACCATTAAAACTAATGGCGATGCTACTATTGTAGCTATTGCTGTCCCTCGAAAAAAGGATGAAGTAAAAAGTTAATCCTTACTTGCTTATTTAAAAGGCTGTATTTTTTAGAAATACAGCCTTTTTTTATTCGTCTCTCATAAACCATGCTTTATCAATTAATCCATTTTGATTCACATGGTAAATAGCAGTAGCATGAATAGTTTTTCCTTTTACCTGCCCATTAACTAATTCTTCATCAATTGCGAATTCCCCACAAGCAATTCTCTTTACAATAATGCATAATAAATCAGGACATCTATTGAACATAGATCCATAAATAGCTCGCATTTCTACTTTACCCTTGCAAAATACTTCGCCACTGTGCTGATAAGTAAGTTCAATATCATCAGAATAGCAATCTAAAAATGCTTCTATATCTTTATCATTATATGCATCTACTTGTCTTTGTGCAGCATATTCTGCTAATGATTCATTATTCTTATTTTGCATATATGAGTATCTGATAATAATAATTCAATAAATGTTAATGGACGTTAAATCTTCTTCAAATCTACATTGATTTATGTAAATTGTTGTCGCTAATCAAAATTAGGGTAAAACAAATTAATATTCTGAATGCACAAATATCATATTTCTTATTTAATTATCATTATGACGATTGCAATGATTTCACTTATTGCAGTTCAAATGTATTGGATAAACTCTGCCTTTAGCATAAAAAATGAAGAATTACTAAGAACTGCATCTATAGCTTTGCAATCTTTTGCATTAAAACTAGAAAAGCAAGAGACCTTACAAGCAATTAAAAGCTCAAAAGAATTACATAAAAACATTAAAGATTCTGTATTTAAGAGTCCAAGAAGCAATCAGAGATATACCACTAATAATCAGAAAATTAACAAAGAATCTAAAATTTTAGAATCTAATGATATTGCAGAATCATATCTGATTGCTTTAAAATCCGAAGGAATTATAAAAAGAATTTCTGACTATAATATTCACAAAATAATACAATCAGAGTTTTCTAAATTAGGAATATTAGCTCCATTTTATTGGGGTTTAGTTGATACAAAGAAAAGTAATATTGTATATGCAGAACACAGTGTCTTTAGTGAAGAATTGATACATAGTATGTTATATGTTCAATTATTTCCTCATGACATATTAGCATCCAATTATAGATTGTCAGTTATATTCCCTGAAATACAAGCATATATCATAGATTCTCTCAGCATTTTTTTACTGGGATCTGCTGCATGTATTTTGTTAATTATGGGTATTTTCTCAATAAGTATCTCTTCATTATTGAAACAAAAAAAACTTTCAAAAATGAAAGCAGATTTTATCGACAATATGACACATGAATTTCAAACTCCCTTAGCAACTATATCTTTAGCTAGCGAAGCTCTTAGAGATCAAGAGATTTTAGAATCGGAGTTAACCAGGAATAGATTTCTAGATGCTATACATAAAGAAAACAGCAGATTAAGTAAGCATGTGGACCTTATTTTACAGATAGCCACACTTGAAGACAAGTCAATTCCATTAATATTAGAATCAGTTAATATGCATGAAATACTTGAAATAGCTATCGACAAACAATTGATCAATATTCGAAATAAAGGCGGCAAGATCAATTCTGTTTTTTTAGCCAATCATTCAACTATTCATGGCGATTCTCATCATTTATTTAATGTATTTACAAATTTACTTGATAATGCCTGTAAATTCTCAAAGGATTTTCCAGATATAACTATCAAGACAGAGAATACAAAATTTGATATATTGATTCAAATTAGCGATAAGGGTATTGGGATAAAAAAAGAAGATCATAAAAAAATATTTGACAGGTTTTACAGGGTAATTACCAGCAATCGACATGATGTAAAAGGATTTGGATTAGGACTTAGTTATGTACATTCGATAGTTACAATGCATAAGGGCTCTGTTTCTATTCAAAGCCATGCAAAAAATGGAAGTACATTTAGTGTGAAATTACCATTAGAACAATAAAAAGTTTTTTACTATAATTAATTTTAATATATGGACAGATCTATACTGTTGGTAGAAGATGATCCAAGCTTGGGTATGATTCTTAAAGAGTATCTTACAATCAAAGGATATAATGTAGAATTAGCAATAGATGGAGAAAGTGGTTTAAATGCATTCCTAAAAAACAGACCTCACCTTTGCATCATAGATATAATGATGCCTAAAAAAGATGGTTTTGAACTTGCCAAGGATATAAAAATAGTAGATAATCTTGTCCCAATTATATTCTTATCAGCTAAATCAGGAATTCATGATAAAATTAAGGGTCTTTCTATTGGTGCGGATGACTACGTTATAAAGCCATTTATTGCCGAAGAATTACTATTAAGAATAGAAGCAATATTAAGAAGAACTGGAATAACAGATGCTACTTTTAATGAATCATATACAATAAACTCAAATAAGGATATTAATAAAAATAAGTTTAAAATAGGCGAGTATATCTTTGATTATAATTTACGCATACTTCAGTTTAATACTTCATTACAAGCACTTACAAGCAAAGAATGTGAATTATTACGACTATTATGTATGAATCAGAATATCTTAGTGACCAGAGAAAAAGCCTTATTGATGATATGGGGTGATAATAATTATTTCAATGGAAGAAGTATGGATGTATTTATAACAAAACTGCGTAAACATTTAAAATCAGATCCTTCCTTGGAAATCGTTAATGTTCATGGTTCGGGATATAAGTTAATGATACATAGATATGAATGAATAAATAAATTCATGATTTTAACTCTGTATAGCTCCATATTTGACATTTTACCGTAATTTTGCATTATTAATCTATCATCACAACAAATGATACATTTATAATGAAATCAAAACTTTATTCATGTCAAAAAGTGTAGTTATGAAGTCATCTGAAGATATTCTGCTTTCCCTTCACAATCAGGGCATTCCGCATTTAAATGAGGTTTTTTATAATCTTTCAACAGCAGAACTTTACGAGCATGCCATATCAAATGGCGAAGCAGAACTAAGTGAACATGGATCGCTGATTGCAATTACAGCTCCACATACAGGCCGTAGCGCTAATGATAAATTTATTGTAGATGAGCCCTCAAGTTCTGGAAATGTTTGGTGGGGAAAAGTAAACAAATCATTTCCACAAGATAAATTTAATAGTCTTAAAGCAAGGATATCAGCCTATCTACAAGGTTCTGATGTATATGTATTAGATTGTATTGCTGGTGCAGACGAACAATTCAGTTTGCCTGTTAGAGTCATTAATCAACAAGCTTGGCACAATCTATTTGCCAAGAATATGTTTATAGATGCTACCGAACAACAACTTGAAAATTTCCATCCTGAATTTACAATTATTCATGCCCCAGATTTTAAAGCTAGTCCAGAATTAGATGGTACTCGTTCAGAAACATTCATTATAATGGATTTTTCTCAAAAGTTAGTCCTTATAGGTGGTACTCATTATGCAGGTGAGATTAAAAAATCGATCTTTACTGCCTTAAATTATTTGATGCCACTTCAGGGCATTATGAGTATGCATTGCTCTGCCAATATTGGTTTAGAAGGCGACACTTCATTATTTTTTGGTTTATCTGGGACTGGAAAAACCACATTATCTACAGATCCCGAAAGAGCGCTTATTGGTGATGATGAACACGGTTGGTCAGATGCTGGTACTTTCAATTATGAAGGTGGTTGTTATGCCAAAGTAATCAATTTATCTGCAGAAGCCGAACCCATCATTTATGATATGACTCGTAGATTTGGAACAATATTAGAAAATGTTCCAGTAGATCCAATTTCTAGAGCTATCGATTTATTCGATGATTCAATTACAGAAAACACACGTGCTTCCTATCCACGTAAGTTTATTAGTAATATAGTTGCTGATAATCGTGGTGGACATCCTAAAAATATTTTCTTCTTAACATGCGATGCTTTTGGTGTGATGCCTCCTATTTCTAAGTTAACGCCAGAACAAACTATTTATCATTTTTTATCAGGATATACAGCTAAAGTTGCAGGGACTGAAAGAGGTGTAAAAGAACCTACGGCAACATTCAGTACTTGTTTTGGTGCTCCTTTTATGGTTCATCATCCAAAAGTATATGCCAATTTGTTAAAAGATAAAATCAATGAGAATGGCACACAAGTATGGTTAGTTAACACAGGTTGGAGTGGTGGCGAATATGGTGTAGGTAAAAGAATGAAAATATCGCATACCAGAGCCTTATTACGTGCTGCTTTAAATGGCTCGCTGAATGATGTTCCGTTCACTACAGAAGGATTCTTTGGATTACATATCCCTAGCGAATGCCCAGATGTACCATCAGAAATTTTAAATCCAAGGAATACTTGGTCTGATGCATCAGCTTATGATACAAAAGCTACGCATTTAGTAGAATTGTTTGCAAATAATTATAAACAGTTTGAATAGTAATATACTATACACTAAAACCTCTGTAGAGTAATCGACAGAGGTTTTTTTTTGCATACACTTCAAAAAGCCATTTTTAAAAACAGTATTTTGCATAATACACATAATAGATACTCATGCACATACATTCGAACCATACTCATAATTCTCATACAGCAAAAGATAGCCGTGCATTATTAATTGCTTTAACTATGACATTTGGGATATTTCTGACCCAAATTGTCGGTAGTTATCTATCTAATAGCCTTGCATTGCTTTCTGATGCAGGGCATATGCTTTCAGATATTGGTGCATTAATAATTGCCTATGCAGCTCTTAAAATTTTTAATGCCGGTAAAAAGGGAAATAACCTATTAAATACCTTTACTTTTGGATTTAAAAGAATCGAAGTTGTTGCAGCATTAATAAATGGGTTAATTCTTTTTGCGATGTGCGGTTTTTTGATATACGAATCAATTCTTAGATTATTCGAATCTCATGAAGTTCATACTCAACCTATGCTTATAACATCAATAATCGGATTAATTGCAAATATGATAAGTGCATATATGCTTCATGATTCTCATCATTTAAGCACGAAAAGCGCATATTTACATGTAATTACAGATTTATTATCTTCAGTTGCTGTAATTATTGGAGGTATTTTGATGTATTATACCGGATTTTTGTGGATAGATACTATTTTGTCAGCAGGAATCTCCGTTTTTATTATTCGAAGTGCTATACGCTTAATGAAAAATGCTAGTATTGTTTTAATGGATAGAGCCCCAGAAGGTATAAGTGTTATTGATATTGAGCAAACACTTAAGAGTATATTAGGGATTGAAGGAGTTCATGATATTCATATCTGGGAAATAAGCCCTGGTAATATTTCAGTAAGCGCACATATTACAACAAGTTTATCAGAAACAAAACCTTTACTTGCATCAGCACAATCAATATTAAAAAATAAATTTAATTGCGAACATATTACTCTTCAAATTGAAGACAGATCATTTTCTGAGCATAATGGTTGCAATCATTGCTCGATGCATCAAGACTAAATATATATCACAATGAGATATTTTCTTTCTAAAATATACGCAGTATTATATAAAGAAATATATAGCGAGCTTAGATCCCGCTATGCATTTTCCTCTATGGTATTATTTATTGTTATTACGATTTCTACTATTTCTTTTACAATGGCTGGAGATACAATTTCTAATGAATTAGCTTCTGCATTATTATGGATAGTTATTTTTTTTGGCGCTATGACGGGATTATCAAGAACTTTTGTAGCCGAAGAAGAGCGCGGAACATCACTTCTCCTTAAATTATCATCAAAACCAATTCATGTCTATATAGGAAAATTACTTTATACTTTCATTTTTGGCTTATTGCTTAATAGCTTAGCAGTACTACTTTTCCAAGTATTTATAAGTGGCATAATTGTCAAAAATCAGCTATTGTTTTGGACAATGATTTTGATTTCAAGTTTGGGAATTTCTGCATGCATAACAGCAATTGCAGCTATAATTTCTAAAGCACATTCAAAAGGGTCCTTATTTCCAGTTTTATCATTTCCATTATTGCTCCCATTAACACTTTTAGGTTGCGAAACAATTAGCATGGCATTATATGGAGCCAGATTCGAAGATGCATTTTCAAATATTATTGTGTTAATTTCTTATAGCATAGTAATGATAACTGTATCTATTATGGTTTTTGAATTTATTTGGAATGACTAATCACTTTAAGATTCTTTATACCATTAAGCTTTATTAAAGGTCATATTTCCTAAGTCATTTGCATCTAATATAATAGAATCTCCAACAGTAAAATCACCAGCAAGCACGTGTATAGACAAAGGATTAGTTATATACTTTTGAAGTGCTCGTTTTAATGGTCTTGCACCAAATTGAACATCATATCCCACTCTTACCAAGGCATCTAAAGCAGCATCTGTTATAGTAAGAGTAATATCTTTTTGTTTAAGCTGATCTTGTAGTTTATTGGCTTGCAGCAAAGCAATTTCCTTAACTTCATTTCTGGTTAAAGGCTTGAACAAAATGATCTCATCAATTCTATTTAAAAATTCTGGACGCATTGTCTTTTTAAGTAGTTCGATGATACCAACTCTTGCATTCATTAACAATTCATCTCTATTATTCTCATTTATATCCACTAATTGTTTCTGGAGAATATCAGAACCTAGATTTGAAGTCATTATGATGATTGTGTTTTTGAAATTCACTAATCTGCCTTTACTGTCAGTTAAATGCCCATCGTCTAAAACTTGTAATAATACATTAAAAACATCGGGATGAGCTTTTTCTATTTCATCAAGCAAGATTACTGAGTATGGTTTTTGTCTAACAGCTTCTGTTAATTGCCCACCTTCATCATAACCAACATAACCTGGAGGAGCTCCAATTAATCTAGACACAGCAAATTTCTCCATATATTCACTCATGTCTATTCTTATCATAGAAGTATCATCATCAAATAAGAATTCAGCTAAAGCTCTGGCCATTTCTGTTTTACCAATACCGGTAGTTCCCAAAAAAATAAATGATCCAATTGGTCGATTTTGATCTTGTAAGCCGGCCCTTGATCTTCTAATCGCATTACTTATTGCGTGAATTGCTTCATGTTGGCTTATCACTCTTTTATGAAGCCTATCTTCCATTGTTAAAAGCTTAGTCCTTTCAGTTTCCAACATTCTTTGTACTGGAATACCTGTCCACTTCCCTACTATTTCTGCAATGTCAACAGCATCTACCTCTTCTTTCAACATTTTACCATGTTCTTGCAAGGCTTTTAGATGATTATTTTCATCTTCAAGTTGTTTTTCTAACTGAAGAATTGTACCATAACGTAACTCTGCAACTTTTGCTAAATCACCTTTTCTTTCTAATTCACTTGCATTATTTCTTGATTTTTCAATATCAGCTTTTAAAGATCTGATACGAGATATACTTTCTTTTTCGCCTTTCCATTTTTGTTGTAATGTAGATTTTTTTTCTTTTAAATCGGCTAATTCTTTTTCAATTTCGCTTAATCTTTTCTTTGTTGGATTACTATACGTGTCTGTACTCATTGTTCAACTCCATAAGCCTTATATATCAATTACAACATTTATTGTTTAGATATCTGAATCGCTTGCATAAGACGTTTATCCTACCTTTTTTGTCTATATTTGCACTTAATTATATATGCACATATTACGATTGAATACTTATGGACCCCATAATTCGCCTTATAATCATCATCATAGGTAGCTATCTAATTGGATCATTTCCATCTGCTACTATTATTAGCAAACGTTTTTTTGGCTTTGATATAAGAGATAAAGGTAGTGGAAACATGGGTAGCACTAATGCAATGCGTGTTCTTGGCTGGAAATGGGGATTATTAACACAAGTTTTAGATATTTTAAAAGGAATTATTGCTGTTGTAATTGCAACTCAATTATTTAATGGTACTTTGCCAATATCCAATTCTACGCCATTTGAAGATATAACTGTTATAAAAATGATTGCTGGCTTAAGTGCAGTTTTAGGACATATATTCTCTGCATTTGTAAACTTTAAAGGTGGAAAAGGAATTAATACCGGAGCTGGTTTCTTACTTGCAATAGCACCAAGCGAAGTAGGTATTGCTGCAATTTTATTTATACTAGCGGTGATGCTTTCTGGTTATATATCTTTGGGATCTATCATTGCAGCAATTGCTATCCCATTAACTTTGTTTATAAGACACAATGTTTTCAATGTTGATATTCCTGGATATCACACGATTGTATATTTTATGATAGCTGTTAGTATCATAGTATTATTAGCACATAAAACTAATATTTATCGGATTCTTCATGGTACTGAAAGTAAGTTTGCTAAATTTCAGATCTTGAAATTTGGTAATAAAAAATAAACAAATACCTCTAATAATTCTGCTTTTACTTGTATGAATATTTCTCCATCAATTGGTATTATTGGAGCTGGTAGCTGGGGCACAGCTTTGGCTGAAGTATTAGCAGAGAATGGATATCATCCATTATTTTGGACAAGATCAAATGAGATTTCTCATGAGATTAATTCCAATCATACAAATTCTCTGTTTCTACCAGGAACAATTCTTCATAAAAACATTACAGCTACTTCTAACATTGAAAGCTTACAATCATTAGATACAATCATTATTACTGTTCCAACTCAGTATATAAGAGAAGTTCTCACACAATATAACTGTGTTTTAAAAGATAAAATTATTATATCGGGCTCTAAAGGAATAGAAGTACATACTTTATTAACTGTTTCTGGTATTTTAAAAGATATTGACCAAACAGATGATGATCATTATGTTGTTTTAAGCGGTCCTAGCCATGCTGAAGAAGTAGTACAACATGTTCCAACAACTGTTATGGCTGCTTCTTCTAATCAGATACAAGCAGAATATGTACAGAATTTATTTAATAATTCTTATTTCAGGGTGTATACATCTTCTGATACAATAGGAGCTGAATTAGGTGGTGCTTTAAAAAATGTAATTGCCATTGCTGCAGGAATTATAGATGGTTTAAAAATGGGAGATAATACCAAGGCAGCTTTAATTACTAGGGGCCTTGCAGAAATGTCTAGATTAGGAACAATTCTGGGCGCAGACCCCCGAACTTTTGCAGGATTATCAGGATTAGGAGACTTATTTGTTACTTGTTCTAGTAAACATAGTCGTAATAGATATGTTGGAGAGGAAATTGGAAAAGGTAGAAATATTAAAGAGATTATATCAGAAATGAATATGGTTGCCGAAGGAGTAGCTACCACAGAATCTGCTTGGCAATTAAGCACCACACACAAAGTTGATATGCCCATCATTGAACAAACGTATCAGATTCTTTTTAATAATAAAAATCCAATGCAAGCTATTTATGATTTAATGATTCGTGAAAAAAAATCAGAGCATATGCAATAATTGAATTCAGTGCAATTTCGTAATGATACAATCGTTCTAATTTTCTAATTAGCAATTATTATTTTTCTGATGCATATTTACATGAGTTCTTCACGGCAAGATCCACCATATTCACAATCATCCTTTAATAGCAAGCATATCAAACAATACAAAAAACATTCAATAATAACCCATATTTTACTTTTTTTGGGGACATTTGCATCTTCAATGATGGCTGGGGCCGCCTGGGCAGGACAAAGCCCTTTAGAAATCACAAATTGGGTATATGGTTTTACTTATGCTTCTTTATTAATGATTTTTTTATCTGCCCATGAATTTGGTCATTATATAGCAGCACGCTTGCACAAAGTAGATGCCTCTTTACCGTATTTCATTCCTCTGCCTATTCCTTTTGCTTCTATGTTTGGTACACTTGGGGCATATATCAGGACACGATCTGTAATTCCTAATAGAAAAGCTCTTTTTGATATTGGTGCTGCTGGTCCATTAGCAGGATTTATCGTATGCTTGATAATTTTTATTATTGGCTTAGTACAGCTTCCTTCAATAGATTATTTATATTCCATTCACCCTGAATATCGTCAGTATGGAACAAATGCTCCACTGTGGGGTATTTACTTTGGCGATACATTATTATATCCTTGGTTGGCGTCCATATTTGCATCTCCTCATGGATATTTACCACCGATGAATGAAATGTATCATTATCCATTTTTATGTGTTGGTTGGTTTGGCATGTTTGTTACTTCTTTAAATATGTTGCCAATGGGTCAATTGGATGGTGGACATATTACCTTTGCAATGTTTGGTTCAAAACAAAGTATTATTGCAAGAATTTCATGGTGGATTATTTTTTCTTTAGGGATTGGATCATTCCTTGGTTGGTTTTATGAGCAAATTGTAGTTGAATCCCCTGGTGAGTTTTATACAACAATTCAATCTATTCTACTACCAACCTTTTTATGGATTAAATTACATGCACCATGGATATATAATAGTTGGAATGGATGGCTTTTTTGGGCATTAATCACAAGATTCTTTATTAAGTTAGATCATCCTCCGGTTTCCGGAGATTCTATCGGTCCAATAAGAATGACACTTGGTTGGCTTTCCCTTTGTATTTTTGTTGTCACATTTGCCTATAATGGCATGTATGAAATACCAAAACAAGAAGATATAATTCATCGGAATTTTGATAGAAATACATCTAAAGAAAAGAAAATTATTGAACTTTTACCCCAGATGGACATATATCATGACATCAAGACAACATACGGTTATAGCCTTAATCCTTGCCTGCTCACTTCTGACATTTTTTAGAATTGGTTCTGCTGAAATGAGCAAAAGAGAAGAGAGTTTTTCTCTTCATTGGGGCTTGCTTTCAATTTTTGGTGGTGATCAGGGTGAAAATACTTCAAATAAATGGGGGGCTTATACTGATCAAGCTCCTTATCTTTCTTTGGGAGAAGCACCTTTTGTTGAGCCACCACTTCCAATTTGGGGGGCAAGTTGGTGGGCTACATTTGCAGGACAAACCATTCCATCAACAAGAGCTTTATCTGCAATCATAGCTGCTTTGGGGCTACTGGGATTTTACTTATTATCAAACACATTCTTATCAAAAGAGTTATCGTTATTAGCCCCTAGCTTTTTAGCTGGATCGCTTATATGGAATGGATATGCCAGACAATCCACTCAAGATATATGGGGAATAACTTTTTTCTTACTTTCTAGCGCTTTCATATTTTCTTTTTACAAAAAAGAGAATACATTCTATTCTATATGGAAGATAATAGGATACCCTTTACTAATTGCTTTATGTACAGTACTTTTGGGATTAAGTTCATTTATTGGATTTGGTCTATTTTTAATACTTAGCTTTCTATTCATAATCATTCATCCTATAAAACCATTATTTACTATTCTTAGTGTATTCGGAATAGTTATAGGTGTCGGCCTTTCAATGATTTGGTATGTGAAAATGGATTTACCTTTTTGGTCACAAATTTCAGCTGCATTATTTGGGTTTACTTTCTCTTTTTCTCTTTCTGCATTAGAATCAATTCTTACAGATTTTTCTCTTATTCCTGCGGCTATTGCTGGATTGATTGTATTGCCATTTAGTCACATGCTTTTAAAAAGTACTGCAACCTTACATTTTATTCCAAAAAATTCTTGGTTTTTGATCACTTGGTTTATTGTTACTTTCTTATTAACCTCTCAGTTCTCTATTTTCATTCTGCCAATTTATATCTTATTAGCACTTAAATGCATAGAGATTCTTCCAAGATTAGCTATTAACAAAGGATTTATCTGGATGATAGCAAGCTCTATGAGTGTGCTTGCTTTATTTGGTATTATCCCTAGAATTCCTCATGCTTTTATTAATATGATTCAAAATCAGATATACTCTATCCCTAGCATTATTTGTGTCATATTATGTATAATCCCTTTTTTAGGATTTATATTGCCGGAAAAAATCGTCAAAGAAATCAATGCTCGGATGTTAATAAGTATTGTTATTGTCCTATTAATAGCTGGAATTATTAAAGTTGCATTCTCTAATATTTTAGGAATTGCTCCTCCACAAAGTTCACCTGCTGTATTTAGTGAACTGTATATCACTTTCCCTTTAACACAATAATATAATCGTATAAAATCCTTATAATATCATAAAAAAAAGCGTCTTCAGTAAAACTGAAGACGCTTTTTTTATTCGTCTAGATATTATCGTACTACTGTAAAAGGAGTATTAATAATTGCACCACTTTGTGTACGTAGAGTAACGGTATAGCTTCCAGATACAATAGATTGAACCGGAATCATAATTGCATGAATGCCAGCATCAAGTGTTTGATTAGAAAGAGTATATAATACGGTACCATTTATATCTGTAACAGATAAAGAAATAGTATTTCTTTCTAATAGGTTAAATGAAACATGAGCATTTTCTGAACTTGGATTAGGAGAGATTTGAACAGAACTTGTTAATGCAAGATCTTCTTTAACTCCAGAAACCTCTTCTTTAGTGCCAGACAAAGCAACTGTATATACATTAGTTTTATTGTTTGGTAAAGTAGAAGTTACATTCATTGTTGCACTATGAACACCTAAGCGAGTAGGATTGAATGAAATCTTTGTTTGGAATTTTTGTCCTTTTGGAACAAGATAAGGCAAGTTTACAGTAGCCTTAAATGCATCTTTATCTGGACCAGTTATTTCAACTACAGTTACAGTTACAGCATCTGCTGTGGCATTTGTTAATGACAATGTTTTATCGGTATTAGCTGTAATAATGCCATAACTTAACTCTGTTATACCGGTAAATACTGGAGGATCAGGCATTGTCTCGATTCCTTCTCCAACTAAGTCTATACCAGTAGTTGAATTATCTTGTCCATTCGTATTAGATGTGAAATCTAAAGAAGCTATATAAGATATTTTTGAATCCGGAGTAAAAGCCAAAGAAATTGTTGCTTTTTGTCCTGGAGCAATCGTTAAAGGCAATGTAGGAGCATCAATAATTTTAAATGCTGCCTTTTTTGAACCTGAAATTTGCATACTTATTATAACTAAAGCAGTATCACCAGAGTTGGTGATGTCTGTTGTCATATTTTTAGTTTGCTTAAGTTCAACTGTTCCAAATTTTACATCTGGGTTTAATGTTAAAACTGGCTTTTTTACTTTTTCGAATACATCAGAAGCCAACCAAGTGATAGATCTATCAATAAAATTTTGACGTGTTACCTGATTATCATATGATTCAATTGGGCTTGTTACAAATACTAATCTGCCACCTTCTGGAGATGTATAACGCACACCAACAATATTAGAATTTACATTATCTGAATATAAAACTGGCTTGCAAGAAGATCCTGCACCAATTTTGAAGATGTCATTATAAAATGTTACATAAGCAAAATTTTGATTATTTGCCATCGCATTAAATTGATCGCCAATTGAATCATTATCAAATCCTTTAACTGGATATGTTTTTAGAGACACTGTGTTTCCGCTTAGGATATATCTTTGTTCAAGTTTTGTGTGCTCTAATTTTAACGTATTAAAGAAGTTTATAACATCAGGATTTTTTCCATCAGCAGAATTAGTTGATTTGTCAAAAGCCCACCATAAAGATTGCGGAGCTGATAAATAAATACGTTTTCCGGCTGCTAATAAAGTTGAAACTGATTTTGCTAAAGGCTCGGATTCTGTTTTACCGCCAATTGAAGAACCTTGATAAATTTGACCATTTAAAAGTGCACCACCAAAAACAGAGAAAATATATACTTTAATCTGATCTTTATATGCAGATAATAGATCCGCATTATTTGGAAGCGATACAATACCAGAACCTACAATTTCATTATACTGTAAAGCATCTTTATAATAATCATTGAATTGATTGACATTATAACCATATACTAATGCAGACTTTGCATTATTTGATAATACATATACACTTGCATAAGACATTTTAGGCTTTGTATTTGTAGCTTCTGAAGGCAGAGCTTCTATTGTAATGGAAGCAAGTTCAGCTTGAGTAAATGATTTTGGTGCTTCTACTGTAATAGTAATTTCACCAGAAGCGCCTGGATCTAAATTCAATGATGCAGGCTCTACAGTTGCTGTCCAATCTGAAGGAATCGTAGATTTAGTTTCATTAACTGCGAAAGCAAAATCAAGATTAACCTTGTTTTCATTAGTAACATTAACTTTATATGTTTGCTTTGCACCTGCTGCAATTATTAGATATGGAGAGTCAACACCAGCTAAAGTAGCTCTAGTACTACGAATGGTTAAGGATTCTTGAACGGCATTCAATATTTCACGCTGAGCTATATCTATATTATATTTATTTACAGTACCTACTAAAGAAATTCTTGATGGCACCCAAGAAGCATTCATTGAGATAGAATAACTCTTTTTAAAAATAGCTCCAGCTTTAGGATTATTTGGAACTGCTCCACTTGCACCCCAAGAACCGTCTTGGAATAAGCGAACTACATGTCTGTGAGCATAATTTTTAACAGGATTTCCTTTTCCGAAAAATGGATGTCCGGATTGTGTATTAAAGGCATTTACTTGGTCATAAGCTGAACCAGACCCCACAACACTATCTTCAATAACCATCACATTTACTCGAACTTCACCAGTTACATCCTTAAGAAAACGAGCTTCTAAGTCAAATGTAACTCTACGAGTACTGCTATTAAAAACAATATTCTTTAAAATAACATCCACAGATGCATCTTGTGCAATAATGCCTGCAACAGCACCTGCCCATGCACCTGGGCTTATCCCAAATTGAGCTCTATTGATTGCTCCACTTGGAAATCCATTTCTGAATTGGGCAAAATCAGCATCATTAGATAAAGCCATTCCATCACCATTGTGCACAGCACACATGATAACTTCTTCTTCAGTGTAATTATTTGATAATTCATTAAATGCTACCGCACCGCCAGGACAATATTGGCACCATGCACCTGTATATTCTTCGATAACTGCCCTACGCTTAGTTTGCGCTTGTAAAAGACCTGCATTCATTATTAACATCACAATGAAGTATGTTAAAACTCGCAAGGAACGTGGTAAAGAAACCATTGTTCTACTCCAAAAAAGTGTATATATAAATTCAAAGATAAACGGTAAAAATAGGATTGTAAATTACAAGAGAATTAATGAATTGGCAAACAAAAAAACTTAAAAATATATATAAAATAAAACTATATACCAATATCATTTATTATAATTCTAGTTAAGTATGTTCGGTTAAATAAGGATTTTAATTTAATACCTATTTTATGAAATAGCAACAGTACTATTCTATTCATTCTAATACCCTTAATACGACATAAGTTTCATCAAATTTTCCTATTTTTGAACAAAATATTCCTCAAGCAACCTCGAATTATTATGCATAAAAAACCCCGTGCAATTCTTGCCTTAGAAAATGGATTAACATTTTCTGGTTATGGATTTGGCCATTTAGATTCTGAGGCAGAAGGTGAAGTAGTATTTAATACTGCTTTAACTGGTTATCAAGAAATAATGTCTGACCCTAGTTATAAAGGCCAGATTATGACTTTTACATATCCTCACATTGGTAATTATGGAATAAATCCTTATGATTTTGAATCTGATGCTTTTCAAACAGAAGGTATTATCGTAAAAGAATGTTCTGCTATTTATTCGAATTGGCGAGCCACAGAATCATTGCAAAATGCGATGGAGAGATTTAATATTATTGGTATTGAAGGCATAGATACCCGTAGCTTAGTAAGAGTTTTAAGAAATGAAGGCGTTATGAGGGGAATTATCTCTGCCAAGGTGTCGGATACAAACCAATTAGTTGAAAGAGCTCAACATATTCCTTCTATGGAAGGCTTAGACTTAACTTTGGGTGTTACGTGTTCTGCACCATATCAATATCAACCAATACAAGACGACCAGCTGATACAAAAACCGTTATCTACTCCTACCAAAACATATAAAGTGGCAGCAATAGATTATGGCATTAAAAGAAATATTTTAAGAAGACTCCATAGTTATGGATGCCAGACAACTGTTTTCCCAGCTACAGCTTCTGCGCAGGAGATTCTAGCGATTAATCCTGATGGAATTTTTCTATCGAATGGTCCTGGCGATCCTGCTGCTGCTAAACATGCAATAGCTACAATCTCTGAACTTGTCAAAAAAGGTATTCCTACTTTTGGTATATGTCTTGGTCATCAATTACTAGGCTTAGCATTTGGCGCAAAAACATATAAACTTACTTTTGGGCATAGAGGAGCTAATCACCCTGTAAAAAATCTACTTACTAATGCCATAGAAATTAGTTCTCAAAACCATGGATTTGCAATTGATGTATCAAGTTTAACTAGTCAGTTACAAGCAACTCATATAAATTTAAACGATAATACCTTATCTGGGATTTGCCATAAAGAATTGCCCGTTTTTTCAGTGCAATATCATCCGGAAGCTGCCCCAGGGCCACATGACTCAGACTATTTATTTAAGCAATTTACCTCTATGATGGACATATACTTAGGCTAAATCTAATTTTATAGAAATTACTATATATGAATTATAATACAATACTTACTTCTCTTGAATCTGGCATATACACAATAACACTAAATAGACCAGAAGTATATAATGCCTGCAATGAAGAATTAACAAATGAACTTCTTCAAGCTTTTATGCATTGCCATGAAAATGATGAAATCAGATGTGTTATTTTATCTGGAAATGGTAAAGCTTTTTGTTCTGGACAGGATCTTAAAGATGCTCCTGCGGGACATAACAAACGTTCTTTGAAAGATTCACTAGAAAGAAGATATAATCCTATTATTAGGGCAATTACTTCTCTACCAAAACCAGTTATAGCTGGCATTAATGGAGTAGCGGCTGGAGCTGGATTATCTCTTGCTTTAGCATGCGATTTACGTATAATGAGTTCTTCAGCAAAATTAGTAGAAGCCTTTATAGGAATAGCATTAATCCCAGATTCAGGTGCAAATTATTTTTACACTAAAATTATGGGTTATTCTAAAGCTTTTGAATTTGCAACACTCAATAAACCACTTACTTCTGATGAAGCATTAAGAATTGGAATGGTAAATCATGTGTATCATCCACAGGCTTTTCAAGAAGGCTTATATGCTTTAGCAAAAACATATGCAGAAGGCCCTACTCAAACATATGGATATGTTAAATTATTATTACAGAAAGGGCTTGATGCAAGTTTAGATGATATTTTAGACATGGAATCTGAATATCAACAATTAGCAGGCGAATCTTATGATTATGCCGAAGGAGTAAAAGCCTTTATCGAAAAACGTTCGCCAAGATTTTTAGGTAAGTAGTAACCTTAGATAGATTTAGCACAACAAAGGAATTCATCAATGAAATTTGCAGTATTAACTGGCGGTGGCGATTGCTCGGGAATGAACGCATTTGTACGTGCAGTTGTTAGATCTTCATTAAATATTCATCCTGAAACATCTGTAATTGGTGTTCTGGATGGATGGAAAGGGCTTATTTATAATAATTATAGAAAACTAGATAAATTAAGTGTAGCTGGTATAACTTCTGCAGGCGGAACAATTTTAGGTACTGTACGAGTACCTGAATTAGCAACTGATTCTTCATTATTAGAAACGACAGCTAGAAATTTACATGATAATAGAATAGACTATTTATTTGTTTGTGGTGGCAATGGTAGCATTAAAGCCGCAAATGCCATACTTGGTTTAATACAATCAGAAAATATAAAAACTAAGATTTTATGCGCTCCGGGGTCAATAGATAATGATGTGTGTAATGAATATGGCTCATCGATTGGTTTTTATAGCGCCCTAGATAAAAGCCTGGAAATGCTTGAATGGATTCGAGACACAGCATCTTCTCATCGAAGAGTATATTTAATAAAATCAATGGGAAGAGCATCTGCTTATCTTGCTTTTTATGCCGGAATAGCCACTGGTGCTGAATATGTAATTACACCCGGAGAAGATGTAGATTTTGAAAAAATTGCAACAATGGTTGATGAAAGAGATCGAGATACAAGAATAATTGTAGCCGAAGGCTATGAACAAGATTTGCCGCAAATCAGAGAGACATTAGAGACTATTTTTAAAAAAAGAGATATCAGACATGAAATTAGAACTGTTGATATGAGCTATTTTCAAAGAGGGGGCAATGCTGCTGTCACTGACATTTTAAGAGCAAGTTGGGTTGCTTATCGAATGGTTGTAGATGCTTTCAATAAATGTGATAGTGGTTTTTATACTGCATATTATACAGGCCATATGCCTAGTGTTATTCCTCTTAATATAGCAGCAGATGATAATCAAACCAGTCATCCTGGTATTCCAGAAGCAATCATAGACTTAGCTCTGGCTTTACGATAAGAACTTTTTTATTGCTTGGATTAATTTCTATGAACATTGCACTCAACATTCCCTCACAACGTCAAATAACTCTGTAATATATTTTCATTTTATCTGCATTAAGTAGAAACACAATACATTTTTTAGTTTTATCATGGAAACACTTAATCTTTTTGTTCAATTTGTAAAAGTTATTGGAATAATAGTTACGATTCATGAACTAGGGCACTTTTTAACTGCAAAAGCTTGTGGCATGAGGGCAGAGATTTTTGCTATAGGTATGGGATTTAGACTTTTCGGATGGAATAAAATCAATGGCTTTACTTTTGGCAATTTACCAGAAAATTGGGATGGTGGTGCTAATACAGATTATAGACTTTGCCTACTTCCCATTGGTGGTTATGTAAAAATATCAGGTATGGTAGATGAAAGCTTTGATAATGATCAATTAGTTTCAGAGCCAAAACCATGGGAATTTAGATCAAAAAACCCTTTTCAAAAAGCATTAGTTATTAGTGCTGGTGTGCTGTTCAATTTTATTTTATCTTTTGGCATTTATTCCAGCATAGCTTTTTCAGAAGGAAAGAATGAAAGTGCTACTACAACAGTTTCCTATGTTCAATCAGGATCTGTGTGCTATTCAGCTGGAATCAGAGCAGGAGATAAAATTCTCAGTATAAATAATGAACCTGTCAATAGCTGGGAAGATATTGCATCTGGCTTGACATTAGAACATTTGGGTGAAGATAGAATTATTGAAGTTCAAACCGCTGAAAATATAAAAAAGACAATTAAAGCTGATGGAAAATCCTTGGTAGATGCTATTACTCAGAAAAAAGGCTTAGGAATTGCTCCAGATGGTATAAGAATTGTAACAATGGCAGTGGAATCAATGATGCCAGCAGAAAATGTTGGCATTAAAGCTGGTGACACATTGCTTTCTTTAAATGGAAATGCTTTTTTTAGTGCAGAAGAATTTGTTACAGTAATTACTAAAAACAAAGAAAATCCATTAGCAATTTCCTGGAAACATGGAAATATTGTTAAACAAGATACAATTAAACCAAAATATGATGGCAGTGTGAATAGATGGCGAATTGGTGTTCAAACCGGACAATTATATGCTGGCCCCAAAAAACATTCTGATTATACATTGGTTCAAGCATTAAGTGTTGGGCTAGATCAAACCAATATGAATATTGGCCTTTTCTTCAAAACTATTTCAAGTATTTTTCAAGGAAAAATGTCTTTTAGAGAAAGTATTGGTGGCCCTGTTCAAATAGCTAAAATTGCCGGACAACAAGCAGAAAAAGGCATAGCGGACTTTTTACTTCTCATTGCTTCTTTATCTGTTTCTATAGCAGTTATAAATATCTTGCCTATTCCTGCATTAGATGGTGGGCATCTTGTATTTATTATTATCGAAGGAATTACAAAGAAAGAAGTTCCTATCAAAGTCAAAATGATAGTGCAGCAAATCGGTGTCGCCCTTTTACTCCTTCTATTCTTGTTTATTACCATAAATGATTTAATTAAATAGAGCTAACAAAAAAGCCGCATCATTGATGCGGCTTTTTTTATTATGACGAGATAATTGAATCTCTAATTATATTCATACCTTCTTCAAGTTCTTTAATCTGCAATGTTAAAGCTGGCCTGAATCGAACAGATTTTTCTCCGCATGCCAGAATAATTAACCCTCTATCTAAACAGTTATGAAGGCATTTTTTTCTTGTTTGTACATCTGGAAAATCAAATGCACTAAATAAACCACGACCTCTACAATTAGAAATAATCATCGGGAACTCTTGTTGCAATTCATGCAATAGAGATTGCAAAGCATTTCCAGTATTCTTAACATTATCTAAGATATTATCTTCTTGAATTATCTCTAAATATCTTGTAGCACGTACCATATCTGTTAGGCTTCCACCCCATGTAGAGTTAATTCTGCTTGAAACCCTAAATGCATTGTCTGGCACTTCATCTACTCGATTAGTTGCTAAAATTCCACACACTTGCATTTTCTTTCCAAATGCAAGAATATCTGGTTTAACTCCTAATTGCTCATGAGCCCACATCGTTCCTGTAAGGCCAACACCAGTTTGAACTTCATCAAATATTAATAATGCATCTTCTTCGTTTGCTATTTCACGCAATTGTTGCAAAAACTCTGGTCGAAAATGATTGTCTCCTCCTTCTCCTTGTATAGGCTCTATTATAATAGCAGCAATATCATCGGGATTATTAACAAATGCCTGCTTTATTTCTCTAATAGATTTATTTTCTCTTTCAATAAGATCTTCCAAATTCTTCTGAATTGGAAATACGATATAAGGATTAGACACCCTTGGCCAATCAAATTTTGGATATAATGCAGTCTTATTTGGATCTGTATTTGTTAAAGACATTGTATAACCAGATCTACCATGAAATGCCTGGTTGAAATGCAATATCTTATGCCCCTTCTCAATAGTATAACCTTTGCTAAAGTTCTTCTTTACTTTCCAGTCAAATGCTACCTTTAATGCATTTTCTATTGCAAGAGCACCACCTTCTACATAAAAACTATGTATAAAGTAATCAGGAACGGCTATCGCAAAGAATGTTTTAACAAATGATGCCATAGCTTCAGAGTATAAGTCAGAATTAGATGGTTTATTTACTGATATCTTTCCTAAATATTCAATAAACGCTGGGTCAGTCATTTTTGGATGATTTAATCCAATAGGATTTGATGCAAAACATGTAAAGAAATCTAAATAGTCTTTGCCTGTTATAGCATCATGTAAATATACTCCATGACTTTTACATATATCATATACAATTTCAAAACCATCTGCTAACATATATTTACCCAATTCGTGAAGAACTGCATCAGCTTCAACTAGATATTTGGGTGAATAATCTATTTTTTTTATATTCATAAGTATTGTCTTAAATGTGTAAGGTGATAAGCTGATTTATTGTCTTAATAATATCAGGCTATATCATTTTTATTTTTTCTACTGATTAAAATTTCGGTACGATTATTGTGTATTAATGAACAGTTTGAACATAATATCAATTCTTTTCACATGTAGTAAAGGTTTACATGTTGCTGTTCTGATATATGAATTAGAAATGCAATAAGTGCGCGTCTAAGTGCTAGGTAAGATTCGAATGAATTACCTCTGATTGTTCCATGTTGGAGTAGATTTGAGCTGGCGATAAGCGTTTTACTTCTCATATTTACAAATTACAAAAGTGCTTATCATGGAACAATATCTAAGTGAAACAAATGCTATGTAATTGTGTAATCATTTGATATTTAGATTCATTACTAGTAATTTGCATTAGATAAATCAATAAGACATTAATAGTAAGATATAAATAGTTATTATAATATTTTTATGGAGTCTTGACAATGTCAGACAATAAAAAAAGTGGCGGACATCATGATAATAAAGAGACAAAAGTTCATTATTTAATTATGATCGGTCTTTTTGTAGTCATTGCTGTCAGCTTTTATACTTTTGTTATACCTTCAATGGTACGAGGAGCTGTTGTTTTCCTTTTTAGACCAGACGGAGTTACTAAAATTATTCCTTTGTCTGAATATAACAGTGTAGATGAAAAAGCAAAAGAGAAATTAAAGGATATTGCTTTAATTAATGTTGAAGGAGTTATTTCCGAAGCAGGTCCGGAGGCTGGAAAGTTTCAAGAAAATGCAGGAAAACCGTTAAAAGGTGTCATCAATACTGAATATATCTTTGATTTGTCTAATGCTACAAGGACTGAAGAATTAGATGGGTATTCTAAGTTGGAAAGTGAGTGGATTTTAAAAGCTCCTAAACTTGGTGAATATCCAATTATTATTGAACCTGCCCTAGGCTTTACAATTCTAGCTTTTGTTGTGGGATTCGCAGGATCTTTATTAATAACACTAGTTATGCCTCCTGCAATTGGCTATATGGCCCTTAAAGTTAGACGCGAAATTCATCATACAAAATCTAAAATCAGATTACAAACTGGATTTTCTGATGATATAGTAGAGATTCTTGCTTTACCTGATAATCAATTAGCTAATTTGGAAGTTGATGAAAGGCGCAAAATTGAACTTGCATTTAAGAAGATTTGGGATAGAACTACTGAATCAAATGATTCACACGGTAATAATAATGTTCGGTTTAGTAGTGTTTTTGATGATAATACAGATGTAGTTGATTTCAGAAATGAATTGATTTTCTTACGTATGCAAGAATTTTTCTCTGACTTTGTAGTAAAAGAAATTTCAGATACTATGAGAGCTCAAGAATGGGAAAAGAATAATTTTTCATTTATGAAAGGTTTAAGATTGTATATGTCTCATCATTTCACAGAGCATTATGCAAACAATGTTACCGGCCTTGCATACTTTGGTGCTGCTATCTTGATTATCATTATCGGTATTCGTGGTCTTAAATTTATTCCTTCAACACGTCCTTCTTTAATTTTGGGAGCTATCTTCTTGGAAGGAGCTATGCTTGCACTGATGGCTTTTACATTGCTTTATACAGAAGAAGAAGAACGTATGGATAGGATGCTTAAGAAAATGGAAGATGCTAATCGTAATCAATTAGATACACTTGAAGATGTTTCTAAAGATATGCACAAAGTTGCTGTTGCTTTAGTAGATGGTAATTCAGAAATGATTAAGCAAAAAGTTAGTCAAGCTGTTGGTGAATACCTTTCTGATGAAAAGAATATTCGTGGCGAACTGGCTAAAGAAATTGGCGATATAGTTTTAAAAGCAATTGGCAGCGGAATTATTAGTCAAGGTAAGTCTAAATAATTAAACTGTAGTCCTTAAAAAGTATATATAAAAAAAAGGAGTTCATTTTGAACTCCTTTTTTTTTACACTGGCTTGAACTGTTCAAAAGCTTGCATACATTCATTGCAATAATGTATTGACCTACACAATGTAGGACCAAATGGATTTCTCAAATTTGTATCTTTACTGTTGCAATAAGGGCAAGCAACATTATATAATATATCTAAATCTAATACTGTTGTATATTCTGGTGGTGGTGCTAAACCAAATTTCTTTAAAGCTACTTTTCCTTTCTCAGATATTCTATTCGAGTTCCAAGGTTCATCAAAGTTAACAAGTACAGTTACTTTTTGATCTAATATTGACAATGTTTTTTCTATGTCTGATTTCATTACATCAATAGCAGGACATCCAACAAATGTAGGTGTCATTGTAACTATTATCTCATCTGTACACTCTACTGAAGTTATAATACCTAAATCTATTATAGATACAGATGGGATTTCAGGGTCTGTAACTGACTTTAACATTGATAATATTTGCGATTTATTCATTATAACTTTACTTGGATAAATATTGACTTAAAACTTCATTAAGCATTTGTAATTCTGAATTAGTTCCTTTACCTGATATCTTATATCGAATAATACCTTTATTATCAACAAACAGAATAGTGGGTATTCCTTCTGGACAATTATAATATTCAAATAGTTTACCATCCCAATCCATTAATATTGGATTAGAATATGCATCTTTAAACTTTCCTTTAATAAATCCTTTCAGAAATCCAGGCACTGAACTTACATCCGCTAATGCAACGAACTCAATAGTATTTCTATATAAAGGTTCCAATACTTTTGTCCAATTTGATGTATATTCACTACCAGATCGATCTGCAAGAAATAGTAACTGTCTTTTCCCATTATTATTAACTGATCTATGTTCATTACCATATTGATCTTCTAATACATAATTAAGAGACTTACTTCCTATGGAAGAAGCTAAGACTATAAATGAACTAAATAGCAAGACAATTCTGACAAGAATTTTATTATTCATATGAAGTATTCTCATTATTCTTTTGCAGCTAACATTTTTTTATGATCACTTATAAAAGAAGCTAATCCAGAATCAGTTAAAGAATGATGTAATATTTGTGATAATACTTTATAAGGTACTGTAGCAATATCAGCACCTGCTTTGGCACAATCTAGAATGTGAATAGGGTGTCTAATCGAAGCTGCTATTATTTGTGATTCTAAACCATGTCTATCCCATATCTCACAAGTATCTTTAACTGCTATCATGCCATCAGTTCCAATATCATCAAGTCTACCTACAAATACACTTACATAACTTGCACCGGCATTATTAGCAGCCAGTGCTTGCATAGCAGTAAATATTAATGTAACATTTGTTGGAATATCTTGTTTAGACAACTCTTTTACTGCTGCAAGTCCATTAGGAATCATTGGAATTTTGATTGTTGCTTCTGGGAACCAAGAAAGTATTTCTTCAGCCTCTTTAAGCATTCCCGCAGTATCTGTTGAATTTACTTCTACAGAAACATGTCCACCTATAGTTTTATAAATAGAAACAATTAGATCTTTAATAGAAAGAGATGGATCTTCCTTAGCTAATAAAGAAGGATTTGTTGTTATTCCATTAATAAAACCATAACTGTTTATAATTTCAATTTCTTTCATATTTGCGGAATCTAAATATAATTGCATTGTATGCTCTAAATAATTATCCAAAAAAAAGACCCCTCAAATTACTCTGAGGGGCCTTATATTTAATAGTGATATATATTATTTAACAACTTGTATAGAACGAGTTGCAAAACTATCACCAGATTTAACGATGATTTGATATACACCAGATGCTAAATCTGAACTTGATACTTCTAATGTATGAGTTCCAGGATTTATGTTACCGCTGAATATTGTTGATATTTCACGACCCATCATATCAGTAAGTACAACAGTAACTAAACCACTATTTTGTACTGAATAGTCAAAGCTCGCAACTCCAGAAACTGGATTTGGACGACTTTCACTTATAGATAGATTGTTATTAACATCACCAATAACTACAGCAACTTCATCACTGTATTTGAAAGAACCATCTCTATCAACCATGCGTAAACGATAGATATAAGAAGATCCATTACGTACATTCATATCAACTGTGTTATAATCACGACGTGAAGTACTGTTTCCAGCAGCAGGTACTGTTTCAATTCTTTCAAATTCAATATTACCAGCTACTTTCTCAGCTTTTTCTACTTCATACCATGCACTATTTGATTCACTTGCTGTTGACCAATCAATTGAAACTGACTTACCAATCTTGCGTGCATCAAATTCTACTAATTCAACTGGTGTAACTTTACCAGCATTAAATTGAATATAATCAAATGATCCTCTTAGAACTCTTTCTAAACCTGTACGTTGTCCAGACTTAGCAAAGTGTCTCCAATCGATACCATAATTGATAACATTCCAATTTGTAGAAGTAGTAGCAACACCCATTGCTGTATCAGCTATTCCTGCATCAGTTGATCTATAACGGAATGCAACTCTTGCTAAACCTTGTGATTGAGCATTAGTAAAGATTCTCATTAAAGATGGACGTGGAGCTGGATCAGTATATGTCCCATTAACAAAACCAGTTGTTTTGATTAATTCACTTAAACCACGTTGTACATATACACCATCGATAAATGATTGACCAAGAGCAACTACTGTAGGAGTATATCCTGCAGCAACTGGGGTTGTTACAATAGCTGCACCATTACGAACTACACTTGATCTAAGCTGATTATTTACAAAGAATTCATCATTAGTTGCATTTAAGCCAACATGATTGGTTACAACATTTTGTGTTGAAATAATCAAATTCTTCTTCAATGAACTTGAACCAGAAGCTAAATAAGCTCTTATTTGATCTCTTTCTGTTCTTATTAATAAAGTATTATCTTCAGACCATAATAACATTTTATATGGTGTATAATCGAATGAACGTGCTTCCCAACCTGTACGATCAAGAATGTCATAACGATATACGCGCTTATCATTAGGAACTAATTTAGTAGGATCACTAAAGAAGCCTAAACTATCTAGTGCTGTTCTTAAGCTGTCTGTATTCATACGGCCTACTGCATTATTTGCATAATTTGGAGCAGTAGGTAATGTATTTTTATGATCAAAACCACTATTCAATACAGATATCATGAATTTAGATACATTTGACTGACGTACATAGAATCTAGCTTGTGAAGCAAATGAGTTATTAGAATTATTTTCATCTTGATAACCACTTACGAAACTTGCAGTAAACTCATATCTAGGAGTAACATTTGGACGCATAGTTGCATCAACTGCTGATTGCATCCATGTAGGAGAAGTGTAAGCTGTACCAAGTGTACTTAAAGTTTGAACTGAAACTTCACCTAGTTTAACATCTCTTGTTTCTCCAGCACCAATTATAACTGTTATCGTATTAATTGTTAAAGGTACACCATAAGTAGCTACTGCATTTCCACTAGTAGCGGCTGTTTCCATAGCATAAGTACCTGTAAGACTAATAGTTTGAGATAGTGTACTATTATTTCTTAATCTTACCATTACAGGAACACTAGATGTATCAGCTGTTACATATTCTACGTCAGAAAATGGACCACCATAGGTACATGTACCACTCTTATATGCACGTGGAGCTGTTAAAGTTAAAACTTCGACATCGTTTACATAAGGAATACCATCAAATTCATCTGCACCAATATCATAAGGATTTTGCGCAGTACCACGAGGCTCACCATCAATATCTTGTGTCACATATGATAGTCTTTCACCTGCATTATTAATGATACTTCCAACAGTACGCTTTTGACGCATTGAAACAACTGGATATTGACCAATTAACAATAATGAATCTGTTGATGATGCAACAAAGTTAGCTTCAAAACTATTTTTATCTTGACCTGTCCAATTATACCATTGATCTCTAGTATTAAATTCGTCTTGGCAACTTCCCAATAATACTTGGCTTAGAGTATCTATCTCTACAAAGCGCATAAATGAGCCTTGCTTTGTCCATGTAGAAGTTGGGAAACCGGTTGGCCGTGATGTCCATGCAACATTTCTATTTGAAGATAAACCACCACTATATTTTGGTAATAAACCTTGATAAAAATATGCAGAATAAGGGAAACCATAGGATAATGAAGTTGCATCCAAAGGTTGCGTAACAGCAACAGCATTGTTTGTCATTACTGCATTAAATGAATTCTGTATTGCGATTCCAATTGCAGCACCCATTCTTGTTGATAATGAGTCATCATTAATCAATACAGTATTATTTGCAACTATATCTCCACGAGTGAAATATGCTCTAGCATTTTTTGCTGGATTAAATGATGTACGAGGTGTAGTAAATGAAGAACCTTGTGTTAAATATGATTGACTTATTGACCAAGCATTACCAAGATTTTGACTGAAAGCTTGACCTGTTTGACGGTCAGTTGTCAATTGAATACCAACTCTATGAACAGCAGTATTAAATACTTTTGAACCGTTGAAGTTAATACCTCTGCTTAATCCAAACACTAGATTACCAAATACTTTTGTGTTCTCGCTTACAGATGGTTGCAATGTATTTTCTAAAATACCTGTAGCACTGTAATTATTTTGACTTTGATTAACATTAATACCACGGCTAATGAAATATGATGCAACATCATTTACTTCATTGTAGCTAATTTCTGTATTAATATTATTATAACCTTGATTTGTTGAAGTTGTATCTGTTGCACAACCAATTTCAATACCATTAGATTCGATAATGAATGTAGAAGTTCCAGTAACAGTAGTTCTTCTATAATAACCTAGAACACCATATACTTTATTTTTTGAAACTTTTGCTCCGTCTTCATTTCCAATAAATATACCTGTTCTACCTACTTTAGAAATCCTGTTGCCAATGATTTCAGTGCCTGTATTATAGTAACGTACTAATTTATTACGCTCTTTTAATGTACCGATACCTAATGACAATACACCAATACCAAAACCTGTAATTTCATTGTTAACTATCTTGTTTTGCTTATTACCACGATAGGTAATATTGTTTTCAACTATTACTGTATCTAAACCTGCACGATTTGAACCGAATTCATCAGCAGGAGGAATATTCCTTTGAGCAATACCAGCAGAGAAAGTAAATAGAGTAGCAGCACTACCAATTGAATCTTTTGCAAACAATAAGTTTGATTGATCGATAGAAATCAACGGTACTGCTGACCAATATTCTGTTTCTGGAGTAGCAGGATCATTCTCAATTAAATTATTCATAATTGAAATATTATTTGTCCTTTGTCCCATATAGAAAACTGCTTTACGATTTGAACCAGTATATAAGCGGAATCTAAATGACTTTTGTGCACCACCATCAAATGTAATATAACCTGCACTATTTGCATTTGCTTTAGATGGGAACTGACGATATACTGCATTTGGATTAGATGGTGTTAATGATTGACCAAACAATACACCAATACCATTACCAGATCTTAGTTGAATTGTTACACCACCTCTTAATAATCCTACAGAAGTAGAATCTGGTGTAAATCTAATAGGAGCACTAGAACCAGCTCCAAGGATAGTTGATGTTAGATCCAATGCAGGTGCGCCTACATTAGTTACATCTCCAACTTGATAATTTGCATCTGTTAAATAGAAATTAACTGGGCCTCTAATACCTCTTGTATACAATGCATTTACTGCCGCATCAATAGTACCGAAGTTTTCTATTCCAGATTTAGGTACTGTTCCAACAGTATAATTGCCATTCATTCTATCATTGATAGTAAATGTATAACATTGCTTGTCATTTGGAGCAAACTGATCACCAGGAGCAATTGTTTGAATACAAATTTCAAGATTACCTGGTTGAGGAGGAGTAAATTCATCAAAAATTGCAGGAGCAACATTGTATGAACCAGTAGGAACTTCAACTGTAATTGTTTGAGTTGCGATAACAGTTCCATTTAATGTTGCTGTCATTTGAACTGGAATACCATCGGCATTTAAACCATTATTTGCAATGATTGCTAAAGGCTTAATTGGACGTCCTGCATATAATAATGCTGAACCAGGATTTTGAAGTGATTTTGCTTCAAAATCATTCAAATACCACATACGGAATTTATATGCGCAATCAGTTGATGGCATTCTATCATTTGCTGTTTGTTGATCAACTGCAAATTGATTTGTTTTTGTTTCTAATAATTTCGCTTTTAAAACTATACAGAAAGAATCTGGAGTCGCTACAGCAAATGAAGGGAATTGTACTTCATCAATAACAGCTGTTTTTAATCCTGCAGTGTCTAATCCACCACCTTGATCTGTACTTCTTTCTAAACTGTCCATTTTAATTAATGAACCATCTCTTGAATTACGGATTTCATAATATGCACGATATCTTGAAATTGTTTCTAAACCAACATTCATATAACGAGCACGAATAGGAACTGATCCTAAATAGCTTTGACGTCTTGATGGTAGTGGAGATTCAATACTAGAAACAGCAATATCTCTATTAACTGCTAAGTTAAATACCTTTGTCCATGTTTGAGATGCAACTACTGTTGTACCAAAAAGCAAATCATGTGTAGCTACAACTTTGTATGTTCCACCAGGAAATCCAACTGTAGTAAATGTTCCATCATTTGTTGGAATTATTCTTGCCATTGGACCACTTGCTGCCTGTGCAGTATATGTGTAAGCGCCAGGACCTTGAGGAATAGTAATTATTTTACTTGTTAAATTATTTGGATCACGCATTGCATACATTTCTGTATTCTGATCAATATTAGCAACATTTTCAGCTAATATTGTATATGTAACGTTTTGGCTATAGCCAGGTACATTAATTCTGTCAACTAATAAAGATGGTTTTGGGAACATATTTGAACTTCCATCAAATACATACCCAACTTCTAGAACTAATCCACTAGCTGAAATACCTGGGAAATTTGTTCCACCTGGCCATGAATTTGTAATGGATCCACTAAGAATCTGAATATTATAATCTTCAGATTCACCTTCGCCAGTAGCAGTATTAGTACATGGGTCTATATTAACACCAGAAGTAGCATAACCACAACGTATACGAAGGCGCCAAGTACCAGGGGTTGCATTTGCAGGAACTGTTACAGTGCCTGATACTACTGTGCCAGCAGCTAGTGTGGCAGCTGAAGCATAAAATCTTTCTGATAATTCAAATACACCATTACCATTCCAATCAGCCCATATTGCAACACCTTCTGGATAAGAAGGAGTAAGCGTAAAAGAATAATTATATGTAGAACCAGCTAATGTATTAGCTGTTAATGCATTATAATACTGATATCCATTTGTTTGATTATTACATCCGCTGAGATTATTTGCTATGTTAGCAAATGAAAAACTTTGAATATAATCTAAATACAAACAACCCGATGGATTAGTTGGAATGCAATATTGTGCATTCGCCTTAGGTGAAAAACCAAATATCGTAAGCATGCAAGCTAATGCAACGCCTATCGACAAAAAGTATCTTTTCATTCGGTTCATAAAGAAACTCCGAAGTATGTAAGAAAAGGTAAAAATATTTATATATAGTACTTTTAATATTAACCAAATGTGTTTGCACACATCAGTTGTTATATTCAGAAATGTTGCTTTAAGGCTTTACTTAGAGTTGTTTTAAAGAATAAAAAGGGAAATAAATTTCTCTAAGTCTAATAAAAACAACTACTTAAATAATTTCTTGCATCATTTATGGAATGCAACAATCTTGCATTGAATACATGCAACGAACTAAAATAGGTAAAACAATGAATCCTAGCAAGAAAAAATTCCTAATAGGTCCAAATAATTTTCCACAGTAAAAATGAAGTAAAAGTAAATGATAGATAAGCCCGCATAAACTGTATAATAATTACGAACTATTCAATTTCTATACATTACCTTTTAATTAAAGACCAAGCTTCATGTACAAAGCCCATCTTTAACAATCTTTTGATTGCATTATGTCTAGATGCAATTGATGTTGAATCAAAAATCAAGCCAAGGTTTATTTCTTGGTTTGTTTCGTCAGAATTAGAAAGTATCTCTACTGCTTTTGCTTTATATTCAACAGAGATATGTGGAATTTCTTTCACACCTGCCAAGATTGCTAAGTCACTTGCACAAAGAACCTCACTTATTAGTACATCTTCTGGCAAAGCATCAAAGCCAATCCCATTCCACTTAGGTTTATGTACTTGAAAAATTGACATTGCATCTGCTCTGCAATAGAAATCATAGCCCATTCTAGCAATTAAATCTAATTTAACGGGGTCAATATTACCATCTACAATCACATCATTTGATATATGTATCTTTTTTACTTCCAAGAGCATGATATTTCCATTGCCACCAATATCTCTTCCCAGTTCCTTTGTTTCTATAAATACACATTCCATTTGAAAGGGTGATTCTAATACTCTTGGTGCTTTAATTAATATTGAGTCTTGTTTATGGAGACCACACTTAACAAACTCATCTACAATACTTTCATATTCACATGAAGCTAAACTTATTTGTTCTGTCATTGAAAAAGTGACAGCATTTACTGTGCACTCTCCAGTTTCTATAATATTTGTATATGTATCTTTTATTTTACCTGTAGCCGCACTAATAGCTGGCCCGATAGCAATGATTGGCGGTTTAGAAGCAAATGAATTATAAAAACTATACGGAGATAAATTACATATTCCATTTTTACTAATCGTAGATACTAATGCTATAGGCCTAGGCGCAACACCACTTAATAATATCTGATGTAAATCTTTATGTGGAATAGCACCGGGAACAATTGTAGTCATGGAATTACTCATTTATAGTCCTCCTCATTTCTGGGAACATAAAGGGACTAATAGAGAGAGACTTACCAGTTTCAGCATCAATTTCTAACACTACACCCGAGATTTTTGCATCATTTTCTGCCATTTCATATTTATGTGCTGTTTGTAAAATCAAACGTTTAAGAGCAACTTCTTTATTCATACCTAATACTGAGTCATAAGGACCTGTCATCCCTACATCTGTTATATATGCAGTACCCTTGGGCAAAATACACGCATCTGCAGTTTGTATATGAGTATGTGTTCCTAAGACGGCAGAAACTCTTCCATCAAGATGCCAACCCATAGATACTTTTTCTGCTGTTGCATCTGCATGAAAATCAACAATCACTATATGAGCTTGCTCTTTTATTTTGGATAATGCATAATCTGCGCCTCTAAAAGGACAATCTATACTTTGCATATAAGTACGGCCTTGTAATTGCAATACACCTATTGTAGGAATTCCAGTTTTATTAATAAATGTATAACCTCTGCCGGCATTACCTGGAGGATAATTATATGGCCTAATTACCATCGAATTATTTGCAAGCAATGGTTTTGACTGCCAGTTTTCCCATATATGATTACCTGTGGTAATTGCATCTGCGCCTAATTCGAATAATTCTCTAGATTCTTTATCGGTTAATCCTTTGCCATTGCAAATGTTTTCACCATTAAGGATAACAATATCTGCTTCGTATTTTTTTATAAAGTTCTTGAGAAAAAGTCGAATTGCACCCATACCAGGATCTCCAACTATATCTCCAACAAACAAAATCTTAACTTTTTTCATTCTTTATTTTTCATTTATTACTTAGTCAATTATCTTGCATACAAAATAAGAAATTTAGCACCTTTTAATTGCTAATACCTTCATTGCGTTAAGTAAAAAGTATTCTTACAGAAAATATAATACATGAGTTCAAATTCTAAAGCAATAATTTTACTTATATGCACAGCTATACTATGGAGCCAAGGTGGCTTTTTAATCAAATTAATACATTGGCATCCTGTTGCAATTGCTGGTGGTAGAAGTATTATAGCAGCATTAATCATGTGGGCTTATATAAAAAAACCCAAATTTAGTTGGTCTAATATCCAGATCATGGGCGCAGTAGCATATGCATTAACAGTTATATTATTTGTTATTGCAAATAAATTAACAACTGCAGCAAATACTATTTTATTGCAATATACAGGGCCAATCTATGTTGCTTTATTTAGTTATTGGTTTTTAAAAGAAAAGATTACTGCTATAGATTGGATTACTATTCTTGTTGTAATTATTGGGATGACTTTATTTTTTATTGAGAAATTAAGTCCTGATGGAATATTAGGCAATTTAGCAGCAATCTTAGCTGGAATTGCATTTGGATGGCTAGCACTGTGTTTAAGAAAGCAGAAAGATGGATCACCGCTAGAATCACTCATTCTGGGCAATATACTTACAGGGATAATAGGCTTACCATTTATTATTGATAGTGGAATACCTTCTCAACAAAGTATGATTGCCTTATTAGTTTTAGGAATTTTTCAATTAGGGATTCCATATATACTCTATTCAAAAGCTGTAAAACATGTTTCTGCCTTGGATGCTGTACTAATTCCAGTATTAGAACCAATATTAAATCCATTGTGGGTGTTCTTGCTTTTAGGAGAAAGCATTGGAATGTGGCCAATGATAGGCGGAGCAATTATAATAGTTGCTATTACCACAAGATCTATACTGTATAAAACCAAAACACATTAATATATATGATGCAATCAGAAGAGACTTCACAATATCAAATAATTAAAGAAATCCATGATAAAATGTGTTTGCAAAGTAAAGACTATTATAGAGATCCGTTAACTAATAATCTTGTCTTTACAAAAAACAAACATCTAAATAGAGGATATTGCTGCAGAAATATATGCAGACATTGTCCTTATGGAACCAATCCAAAAGCTATCTTATGATTTTAGACAAAAAGTATCTATAATACACTAAGTTTGCATGTAATTACATGAGTCATATCTATCTATTAAAAACAATGCCCTCAGTACTTCATATTCGATATATACTTATTTGCTTACTGATTTTTACCGGTTCATTTTCAGCGAATTCTCAAAGTATAATCACTGGTTTGATTACACAGAAAGGTAGCGGAAAACCAATGAGTTCTGTTACTGTAAGAATGACAGGAACATATTATGGAGCTATTTCTGATGCAAATGGAAAATATAGTATTAAAAAAATACCTGTGGGCGCAAATTACACTTTGGAATTAACACGTATTGGTTTTAGAACAATAAAGAAAACAGGGATAGCCCTAGGAAAAAATGACACATTAACACTAAATTTCAATATGGAAGAATCAAAAGTATCTTTGGATAAAGATATTATTGTTATTGGTGAAAGACCTTTAGTAGATGTAGAAGAAACTCAAAGCCTGAGATCGATTGGTAGAGAAAATATACAGCAAATGGTGGCAGAAAATGTTACAGATGTGCTTACTCAACAAACAGGATTAACTTCCCAAAATAAAGAAATCTTTATTCGTGGAGGTAGGGGTTATGAAGCAGCTTATTTATTAGATGGTGTCTCAGTTCAAGACCCACTTGCTGGTACAGGATTTGGACTACAACTATCAGCAAATTCACTACAAGAAGTAGAAGTAATAACAGGTGGATTTAACCCCGAATATGGCCAAGCAACTAGTGGCATAGTAAATATCAAAACGAGAGATGGAACATCTAAATATGAAGGATCTGCATCGTATAGAAGAGCTCAAAGATTATTTAATCGAAATCCATTTGACAAAGACACCAATTCTTCATTCGCTACCGATATCGCAGAATTTACTTTTGGAGGCCCAGAGCCAATAACAACTAGTCTATTACCTGCATTAGGACTTCAATTACCTGGGAAACTTAGCTTTTTCCTTAATTTCTATGGGAATTTTTCAGATGATTTAGCTCCTGAATTTGCTAGGGTTCCAATTCGATCTACTTTGGTAAATCCTTGGATGTCATTAAGACAAGATAATAGCGTGAATATTATGGGCAAACTGTCTTGGATTATCTCTCCTTCTATGCGCTTGGCTTATACACATACAAATAGCGTAGGAATGAATCAAAATACTAGAACTGTTCAAACAAATCTTGAATATGTAGTACCAGACCCAGGATATCAATTTAATTATCAAAGTAATTTTGCTGGTGCTTTAACCTATGCAACCATACAAAAGTTAAATTCTATTACCTTTTACCATTCATTAGGCCCATCAACATTATATGAATTAAGAGTAAGTAATTTCTTTACCCATCTTAAAGTAGATGCTAATGGTAAAAATTATTCTGAGTATAGAGAACCACAAGATATCCCACAAATTCCTGCTGAATATTATGAAACTGGTGACTCCAACAGACTAGGAATTATTCCTGGTGATGGTTTTTTTGACACAGGAAATGGTAATATTTGGCGCGAGCATTATATGGATGAATGGACACTAAGAGGAGACCTAACAAGCTATATTTCTGAAAAGAATAAAATAAAAGCAGGGGCGGAATTTCGTTTTCAAGAACTTCAACAGACAGAAATATTTTCTCCTTGGCTTGGCCCACTTGGTTTAAATAATGATATCTTCAAAACCAATACAACAATTGGAGCTTTCTATGTTCAAAACAATATCTCATTTAAAGGATTGATTCTTAATTATGGATTAAGAATGGATATTTGGGCACCAGGCCTACTTGTAGATAGTGCAATCGCAAATGTGAATATCCCTACAATTACCGATCTTCAAAGGGAGTCTTATAATAATGGAACTTTCGAATTATTTGGCAGACATTGGAAAGCTCGATTAAGCCCTCGATTAGGAGTATCTCATCCAATTACAGAAAATCAAATGTTATTCTTTAGTTATGGACATTTCAATAAACTGCCAAGACCTCAATTTGTATATGCAAAACTGATGCCTCAAGCAGCTAATTCTACTTTTCAACGATATGGCAATCCAGATTTGAATTTTGAAACTACAATAAGTTATGAACTTGGAATAAGAAATCAATTAACTGAAAATGATGTTTTAACCATAACTGCATATTATAAAGATATATTTGACTATGTAACTTCAAGGCGTATCCAGAATCAAAACCCAAGACTTTTAGGTGGATCTTTTACTACATATATCAATGGAGATTATGCTCGTTCAAGGGGATTAGAAATTGAATACAAAAAAAGAATCGGTGATTGGTTTACAGGCGTTATTTCGAGCACTTATTCTGTTGTTACTGGCAAATCTAGTTCTGCTGAACAAGCTGCTTTGGTAGATAGAGGGCTTTCTGCAGAAAGAATTACCGAAGATTTTATGCCTTGGGATAGACCTTTACAGCTAAATGCAACTGCAAATTTTATTGTTCCAAAAAATAAACCACTTTTTGACATAGAAGGCCTAGATAATATCAATGCATATATTAGATTCTTTTATCAGTCTGGAATGAGATATACAGCCCAAATACCAGTAATAGACCCTAGTACTGGTAAACAACAAGTATTAGATAATGGAAGGCCCACATACAGAACAGATGAACAAAACCCTTTAGGAGCTATTGGACAAAATTGGTGGTGGGTAGAACTAAATCTTCAGAAAACTTTCATGTGGTCTGGTAGTAGAGTTACTTGTTCTTTTGAAGTAATAAATCTATTCGACAATAAAAATTCTACCATTATCAATCCCATTACAGGAAGATCTTATGAATTTGGAGACCCAACTTCACTTGGTTTAAATGACCCAAAATATCCAGACTTACAATCTCCATTAAGTCCTTATCCTTTTAATCCTGCTCGGTATCTTACAAGAAGAACACTACGATTTGGTGTTTCAGCTGGATTCTAATTATGCAAAAGCCAAACACTATAACCCTTACTCTTGAAGAAGATGCCTATAAGTATTGCCAGAACATAACGTATACTTGTGCTAAGACATTTTATTTTGCAAGCTACTTTCTTTCTCATAAAAAAAGGAAAGCCTGCTATGCTGTCTATGCTTTTTGTAGATATGTAGATGATTTAGTAGACAATGCACCACATGGAACTTTGCAGGAGAATATTAGGACATTAGTTTCTAATTGGCAATCTGCTATTCAGAATGTTTATAATGGCCAAATCGACTTTAATAATCACGATCATGACACTGTTTTAGTTATGATTGCCTGGGCTGATACTCTTAAAAACTACTCTATTCCTAAACATCTTCCAGAAGAACTTATTGAAGGTGTTTTAATGGATACCTATTTAGATAGATTTAATACTTTCGAAGATCTTTATACATATTGTTATAAGGTTGCTTCTGTAGTTGGCCTTATGACATCAGAAATTTTTAGATATAGTTCTCCAAAGGCATTAGCACATGCTACAGATTTGGGGATAGCTATGCAGTTAACTAATATTTGCAGAGATATTTCTGAAGATGCAGACAGAGGAAGAATTTATATTCCTTTGGATGAATTAAAAGCTTATGGAATTTCTGAAGAAGATATTCTTAAGAAAAGATATTCACCTGCTTTAATAGAACTTATGAAATTCCAAATCGAGAGGGCTAATACTTATTATGATAGCGCAGATATTGGAATTGGATATTTAGAAAAGGATAGCAGATTAACTGTTCAATTGATGAGTACAAACTATAGAAGAATTTTGAACAAATTAGCTAAAATGAATTTCAACCCTTTCTTAAAAAGAGCTCATTTAAACTTTTCAGAAAAACTATTAGCAATACCCCGGGCTTTTATTGCTATGAATACAATCAAGAACATGTAATATGAATACGATATTAAAACCCAAAGCATTGAAAGTAGGCGATACAATTGGCATTATTTCTCCTGCTTCTCCTCAAAGAGATCCAGAACGATTAAAAAGAAGTATCTCTTATTTAGAACAGAAAGGATTTACTGTAAAACTTGGGGATTCTGCCCTTGCATCTTATGCTGGTTACTTAGCTGGAACCGATCAAGAAAGAATACATGATCTTGAAGCTATGTTTTCTGATACTTCAGTTGATGCAATTTTTTGTGCCCGCGGAGGCTATGGAACTGCAAGAATGCTTCCATATATCAATTATGATTTGATTGCAGCACATCCAAAGATTTTTGTGGGATTTTCTGATACAACTGCTTTGCAATGTGCTATCTTTAAAAAGACAGGGCTCATAACTTTCTCCGGAGCAATGCCTTCAGTAGATATGGCAGATTCTATCGATCCATTTACTGAGTCATCATTATGGGATATTTTGATGAATACAAGCGAAAAAAGAACTATTCCTTCTCAAGATAGTTTTTCTATTCAATCTGGATATGCCGAAGGTAGATTAATATGTGGGAATCTTTGTTTGATAGCTTCTTTATGTGGATCAGAATATCTTCCTGAGTTTAACAACACAATTTTGTTATTAGAAGATATTGGGGAAGAGCAATATAAAATCGACAGATTATTATGTCAATTAGAGCTTAATGGTATATTATCTAAGATCAAAGGGCTATTATTTGGTCAATTTACACCACCAAACAATCCAACTACAAGCGTTCCACAAAGAGATTATCAAGATATTCTTATAGAATATTCTCAAAAATTGAATAAACCCTGTTTAGCTAATGTTGATTATGGACATATTGCTAAAAAATTGACCTTACCTTTTGGAATTAATATCTCTATAGATGCTGATACTAAAGAAATTATATTATTGGAGTCTCCTTTGTGCTCTTGAAATCAGGGAATATATTTTTTGCTCAGACCTATTTGGATTCTCTCTAAATTCCTTAAAGAAGATGAAGAGATATGTTCATATTCTTTATTACATTGAATAAAAACTGCCTTTAACTCAGGATACATTTCTTCCATAAATCTTAATTGATTTACTTCATAATCTAAGTCATCCCCATTTCTTAATCCCTTCACCAAAGTAATATTAGCACTGATACTTTGTTCTTTAATAATATCTGTTAATAAACCTTTGAAATCTAGAATTTGATATCCTGAAATAAGTTCGCTAGCCCATTGATCTATTGAACTTTCTTTTTCAGGATTAATCCCTCTTGCGATAATAACTTTATCAAAGATAGTTGAAGCTTTATGAACAATATTTAAATGTCCTAGATGAAATGGATTGAAAGATCCAGCATAAATCGCAATCGAAGGCCTAAAAGCAGAAACATACTCTATTATCGAGGATTTCAATGCAGAATTTTCTGTAGATATTTCTTCTAATAAATATGCAATTCTAAGGGATTTATACTGGGCATAATCCATAGACTGAAATCTAGTAAAAGCAAGTTTTTCATGATTAATTCTATCGGTAAATGAAGCAGAATTAGAATACATTGATTCTGTATCAAACTGCTTAAACATTGATATGATCTGATTCATAATTCATTATAACGATAATAAAAAAAAAGGCAGTCCTTATGTCAAAGACTGCCATTATTCTTTTGTTTTTTATCTATAGTGCTTCTACTATAACAGCACTAGCTTCACCACCACCAATACAAAGGGTGGCTAAACCATATTTTTTATTATTATTTTTTAAAGCATGCAGTAATGTTGTAAAAACTCTTGCACCGGATGCTCCAATTGGATGTCCTAAAGCAATTGCACCACCATTTATATTCATTTTTTCTAATGGAATATCTAATTGATTTTTAGCTGATAATGCTGTAACAGCAAAAGCTTCATTTACTTCGAATAAATCGATTTGTTCTATTGTAAGATGTGCTTTGTCTAATACTTTTTTAATTGCTTCAATTGGTGCAGTATTAAAATCTTGTGGTTTATGGGCAAAAGATACTTGTGCAACTATTCGTGCAATAGGAATTAATCCATGCTTTTGAACTGCAGATTGGGAAGCTAATACAATTGCAGCTGCACCATCATCTATAGAACTTGCATTTGCGGCCGTAACTGTACCATCTTTTTTAAAAACTGGTTTTAAATCAGGGATTTTATCAAAACGTACTTTCCCTGGTTCTTCATCAGTATCTATTGAAATTGCACCTTTTTTATCTTGTATCAGAACAGGAACAATTTCATTAATAAAAGCCCCAGACTTTTGGGCTTCAATTGCTCTTTGATAGCTCATAATCGCATATTCATCTTGCATAGATCGAGTTATATTACAATCAGATGCACAATCTTCAGCAAAATCACCCATTGGCTGGAATTGATAAGCATCAGTTAATCCATCATATTGCATCGAATCTATTACTTGTCCATTTCCATATCTATATCCAGTTCTTCCCTTCGGCAATAAATATGGAGCATTTGTCATTGACTCTTGTCCACCAGCAATAACAATCTCTGCATCTCCGCATCGAATTGCTTGATCTGCTAGCATAACTGCTTTAAGACCACTTCCACACACTTTATTGATTGTCATACAAGGAACACTATTAGGAATGCCAGCACCCAAAGCTGCTTGCCTTGCAGGTGCTTGGCCAACGCCAGCAGTTAATACATTACCCATAATAACTTCGCTAACTGCATCTGGTGGCAAACCAGCTGCATCGATTGCTGCTTTAATGGCAATAGAACCTAATTGTGGTGCTGAAAAAGTTGAAAGAGAACCTAAAAATGCACCAATTGGGGTTCTTTTGGCCGATATAATAAATGTAGAAGACATTATTTCTATCCTGTATTCTAATGAATGTTGAATTTACTTTGCTAAAGACATGCTTCGTCTTTCTCTGATAACAACTACTTTGATTTGTCCAGGATATTCCATAGAATTTTCTATCTGAGAGGCTAAATCATGTGCAATTTGATCTGCTCTTAAATCATCTACTCTATCTGGTTCTACAATCACTCTTACTTCGCGCCCAGCTTGAATAGCAAAAGTTTTGGTTACTCCTTCGAATGCATTAGCTAATTCTTCTAATTTTTCTAAACGTTTCACATAATTCTCAACCGATTCACGTCTTGCTCCAGGGCGGGCACCACTTATACTATCAGAAGCTTGTACGATAACAGCAATTGCTGTTTCCATTTCCATATCTTCGTGATGAGCACCGATTGCATTACAAATCACTGGATGTTCACGATATTTTTTTGCTAGATCATATCCTAATAATGCATGAGGCCCTTCGATATTTCTATCAACGCATTTACCAATATCATGAAGCAAAGCTGCCCTTTTTGCCATATTTACATCTAGTCCTAGCTCAACTGCCATTACACCACATAAAAATGCAACTTCTATAGAATGGTGCAATAAGTTTTGTCCATAACTAGAACGATATTTCATTTTACCAATATGACGAATCAGTTCAGGATGCATATTGTGAATATTTAATTCCAATAATGCAGATTCACCAACGCGAATAATTTCTTCTTCTAGCTCTTTTTTGGCTTTTTCTACTACTTCTTCAATACGTGCAGGATGAATTCTTCCATCGGACATCAAGCGTTCTAAAGCCACACGAGCAACTTCTCTTCTAAATGGGTCAAAACCTGAAATTACAACTGCTTCTGGTGTATCATCTATGATAAGGTCTATACCTGTTGCTGCTTCAAATGCACGAATATTTCTTCCTTCTCTACCAATAATTCTACCTTTCATTTCTTCACTTGCTAAATTCACAACAGAAACTGTAGTTTCTACACAATGATCTGAAGCAGTTCTTTGTATTGCTTGTACGATTAGTTTTTGTGCTTCTTTATGTGCATGTATCTTTGCTTCATCACGAACATCTTTAACCATTTGTGCAGCTTCAGATTTAGCTTCATTAACCATATTCTCCATTAGATACTTTTTTGCATCATCACGGGTCATACCAGTAATTCTTTCTAAACGAACTGTTTGTTCTTCTAATGCTTGATCAATCTGTTTTGTACGTTGAACTAATGATTGTTCTTTTGTTTTAAATTCTTCTTCTCTTTGTTGAAAAGTACCTTCAGCTTGTTGAATAAATTTTTCTTTTCTTGTTATAAGCTCAATTTTATTCTCGATAGATTCTTCTCTTTGAGAAAGTTGATGTTCAGAAGATTTTATTTTGTTCCTTCTGTCTTGTGTTTCTGCTTCAAATTCTTGTCTGTTCTTATGCCATTCTTCTTTGACCTCTAAAAGCTTTTCTTTTTTTAATGTTGCTGCTTCTTTAGCTGCATCTTCAATAAGTAGTTTTTTTCTTTCTTCGGCTTCTTCAATCTTTGATTTTGCCATCTTATTTCCGGCAAAATATGCCAGAGCAAATCCTACAGCAAAACCAACGATACTTAATGCGATAATTTGTATTTCACTCATAAATTAATGTATCCTTACTCTTAAGTCATTGTAACGCACTTGCGTTTTAAAGCATCCTTTATATGCTGCGCACATAACAGGATAATATATAGTAAATGTTTTATGTTAAAAAAACCGCTTCATACTTTTCATGGCATCTTTCGATGCATGCCGAAGACGAGACGAAAGAACTCTCTTCACACACGGTGGGTTTCATCCTTTATATATTTTACTTCCACTGAATTTTCAGTTGTATTCTATTGAGTACGAAAATTCCGATAAGTATCGGCGAGGCCTGTAATTTATATAAAGAGTCTGATCCCTATGATTTCATTTATAAGTTCTTTTTAATGACGTGTAACATAAAAGTATAAAGCGGCATATGTCAAAATCAGTGTATATAATGTTTTACGATTGTATACTCTGATTAATAAATGCTGTCATTTTTTTGATTTCTGATAAAAATCTATTATGAGATTTATTTACTTGTTCTTGTAATTCAAACTTTTGTTCTGCTAAGTTAAGCGCTGCAACTAGTGACAAAGTTTGCGTTGATTGATCAGTAAGTGTACCTTGCAATGTTTTTAACTGTTGGTCAACTTCCTGTGCACAGTGCTTAATTTTGAATTCATTTTCACCTCTCAGTGTGAATTCTTTTCCGCCAATAGAAACTTTAACTTGATTAGACATTGTATTAAAGATAAAAATCATTAAATAAATTAAGACTCAGAATACTTCTTTAGAAAGTTAATTTCTTCTTGAGTTAGAGATTCAATGCTTTCTACATGAATCTTTTCTAATATAATATTAAGTTTTTCAGTATCATCCATAGATTCAATAGTATCTTCTGTAGCATTATTATGCTGTGAGGATGACATAGAAACTTCCTGAATAGAAAAATATGTATCACTTATCATTTGTTTTGCTTTTACTGGAATATTCAATTCGGAATGTGAAAATATTTTTTTCTTATGAGCTGATAAAGTTGCTATATGTTTTTTATTCTTCCAGTTCCAATACAATCCTACAACACCACCACTTAATAATCCACATCCTATTTCTATAGAAGCCTTATATACAAAATCAACTTCTACTGAAAAAAAACCTATCGTAAGATAAACTATTGACAATCCAATAATTAATGTAGAAGCTATTGTTAATTTTATCTTTTTAAATGTTCCTAATTGCACACCCTCATTTTTTAATAAGATTAGGCATAAAGAAGAACAATATAAGATAGAAAAAAGCCCAGCTCCCATTGATGGACTGTTTACAGGCAATAGTGCATATAGTAATCCAAATACAAATGCACTTGATAATAGGCCAATTGAGAATAGAGATTTATGGGTAAAAGACTCTATTTCTGTTCCTATCCACATCAGAATTAATAATGATGTTAATGCTAAAGACCAATCATTAACTGCTACTAAATGTGTAATTAATCGCCACCATTCAAAATCATGAATTACTTGTTGAGGATAAAGCATTAAATGAATTGGCAAAGAATAATTAGACAATACACTAGAAACAAAAACTGTACACATAATCAATAATATATGATTTGTTTTTATTGGTATATATGTCAATATTGATTTCATAGGATTAAGCTGCACTGTCAATTAAGGTCAATACGTCTTTCAGCGTAACATTTTCATGAAAATCTTCATTGATAGCTATCATTGGTGCACCACCACATGCGCCCATACATTCTACTTCTTCTAATGATATCTTACCATCTTCAGTTCTTTCATTATGACCGATGCCATATTTCTCGCACAATTGATGATATATCTCTTCTCCACCTCTAAGCATGCACGATACATTTGTACATACCTGAACATGTAATTTGCCCATAGGTTTCTTAAAGTACATGGTGTAGAAAGTTGCTACACCTTTTACATGAGAAAATGGAAGATTCATAATATTGCCAACTTCTTTCATAACGTCTTCTGACAACCAACCAAATTTATGTTGGGCCATCCATAGTACAGGCATAATTGCAGCTTTGGGTTCTGGGTATTGTGCCTTTAGACGTTCAATTTCGGCTAATTCTTCTTGTGAAAATTTGATTTCTTGTGTCATATCAAATACTTATTAATCAGTGTAATTAAATCCTTTTTCAAGATTGTAAGCAAAAATACAAAACCTCTTTCTATTCTTTACTTTTTTTACAAAATCTATATAAATGAAAAGCCGATATTTCTTTCGAAATATCGGCTTTTCCGTAATAATTTGTTTCTAAACAAACATTATTTTACTATCATCAATGGCATTTGAATAGCATTACCTGATTGTGATGTAATTACGAGTCTATAAGAACCTGTTGATAGGCCTTGTGCATTTACAGTATATCCATGAGTACCTGGTTCTGCGTGAACATTTCCTATACCGTATACCTCATTACCAAACACATCATACATTTTCATTGAAATAACTTCTGAAGTATTTCCTTTTACTGTATACTGAACTTTAGTATGTGTAGAGAATGGATTAGGCATTGCATTAACAGATAATTGGTCGTTTTCTTGTTCTTTAACATCCATTGCACCTAATAACAACCAATTAATTGTTCTGCTCATGATGGTTTCTCTGATTTTTGGATTTTGCATACCATCCATATCAAAAGTATAAAGAACTAAACGAGCATTACCTTTTTCCCAGCGAACGCCACCAATATTTGTTGGGTCGCCATCAAATGAGAAAATAGGAATTGCAGTACTACCAGCATTTAACTTCATAGCATCTGTATAATAGGCGAAAGGCATAATATCAGGCTCAACATATTTGTTAAGTTCTGTATCAATTCCATCAGAAATATAATCACCAGTAACACCTGCAAAACCAAAAGCATCTACAGCTGTAATTGCACCAGATTGTGCATCAGAAGTAAATCTTTGTGTTGGTTGTGCATTCTTTAAACTAACACCAATTGTATTTTGGAAGAAGTCTTTTGTAGTTTGTGCACTTGAAGCTTGTAATCCAAAATACAATTCTAATCCTGATGCTATCATTACTTTACCGCCAGCATCAAGCATTGCTTTTAGAGATGATATAAACCCAGCATTTCCACCTAAAGCCCCTCTGCTACCAAAATCTACAGCAACTAATGCTAAATCATATTGTGAAGGAGGATATGCTTTTGCTAAAGCTGCATCAATAGGAAGATTTATTGTTTTGTCAATAAATTCTTGTCCTTTATATGCTAGATATTGTCCATAATTTGATGATAATCTTTCATGTTTGCCATAAATAGCATATTTCATACCTGGTGTAACATTATACACAATTCCTTTACTTGTTCTAGCAAATACATTATCACCTTCTGCAATTGCTTTTACGATTACTTTAGCATAACCTTGTTTGTCATTTGTTTTAATTTTAACACTTGCAGATGCATTTCCACCAGCATCTAATTTCACTTCTGATGGTTCTAATGAAGCTGACCAACCTTCTGGAATTGTTGAATTATCTGTATCAATTTCTAATCTTACAGTAGCTGAAGCTGAACCTAGATTTTTGATTGTAATTGCAGAATTTCCTTCATTATTTTTATCTATGCTTAAATATGGATTTGGAAGAACTGTTTCTGTTTTAGCTATTGATTTTACTAAACCTACTTCATTTGCATTTAATACTTCTTTTGCTGTAGAGGCAGTTCCATATTTTTGAACTACACCAACAAGAGTAATATTATTTTCATTAAAACCTTCTGGTAAGGTATAGGTAAATGTTGTTTTATATGGTGTAGCTGTTGCTGCTACTGCAGGAATAATTCCTTTCATTCCCCATACACCACCTAAGAAAGAACGAACTACAGACTTATGTTCATAGCCTGTAATTATTGCTGGCTTATTGAAGTAGGGATTTCCTTCATAACCTGGTCTATTACTGAGATAATTAGCCTGGTCATATGCTGCTCCACTTCCTGTAACATTATTTTCGATAATCATCAAATTTACACGGATATCACCGGAAGCTTTTTTAACAAATGTAGCTTCTAAATCAGCTGAAATTTTTCTTGTAGCTTTGTCAAATGACACATTTTTGATTTGCACATCTACCTCAGCTGGCTTAGCCATTTGTTGTTCAACAAATGATTTCCAAGAACCTCTATCGACACCAACTGTGGCTTGTCCTTTGAACATTACGCGGTCTATTGTTGCATTAGGATAGCCCGTAATAAATGATCCCAAAGTATCCATAATAGAAGTTGTTTTTGTTCCTACTGTTTTTTTTACTTCCATTCCATCACCTTGATGTATCTTAACACCAATCATTTGATCGGGATACAATTCAAGCAATTCTTCCAAAACCACACTACCATCTACACACCATCCACACCATGCGCCAGTATATTGTTCTAATAAAACTCTTTTAACTGGGGCCTGAGCACTTGCATTGAATACATTTATAACTATCAATGCACATAAAGAGATAAAAAGGGTAAAAACTCTTTTCATATTGTATTTCTCCAAAAATATTTGTGAACTATATTAGCAGTAACAAACTACAAAAAAAAATTGGGATTACCAATCAAGGTAATCCCAATAAAACTAAACCTTAATTATCTATGTTATCGAACAATCATTAATGGTAATTGAATACCATTTCCATTCATTGTACGAGTAATTACACGATAAGCACCAGCTGATATTTTGGAAGCATCAAAGTTTACATTGTATGTTCCAGGTATTTGTTGTCCAGAAGCTAATTGTGCAACTTCACGTCCAAGACCATCTACTAAACTTACTGTAACAAATTGACTTGATAATCCTTTAACTGTATAAGTAATTGTACCTACTTCACTTAATGGATTTGGGCTAATAGACATAGATAAATCAGCATTAAAACCTTCTGCAATTGTTTCATCAACAGATGCAGCAGAACCGGATAATAACCAATCAACAGAGCGCTTTAGAATTTCATTTGCAGCTGTAGCTGCACCTAAAGACTCTAATCCAAATGTTAAAAATACCATACGTGTATTATTTAATTCCATACGTGCACCAGCCAAATCACCTACAACATTATCATAATACAAGATAGGCTTTGCAATAGTTGGATCTGTAATAGTAAATACGTCGGTATACAATGTATAACTAGAATTATTGATACTTGCAGCTGTATTGCCTTGGATTGTAGCATTATTATTTAGCTTATTGCCTATGGGATCACCAGCAATACCTTTAACTGTAAATGGACTTAATGTACTGCCACTAAAGCGAACTTTAGTTTGTGAATAAGCTAAGCCTGCATTAGAAAAGAAATCTTGTGCACCAACAGTATTACCACTTGCATCGCCTTGTATATCTGCAAAAGCGTAATTCATTGCTCTAGGAGCAATCAACATAATTTTTTTTCCGTTTTCAATTGCAGTATTGATATATGGCAATGGTGAACCTACCCAATTTGGGTAATCTACAGGATTCTGACCAATTGGGAATATTTGAACATCAGCACCAGCAATTTGGTCCATATATTCTTGAATAAGAGCTGGGTTAAATGGAATAACAACTGCATCTTTTTTGACAGCTGCTGATAATCCAGAGTTATAATTTGTAAGACCAAAAGTAGTATAACCACTATATGTTATAATTTTTGGGTTTTCAGATAATACACCAAAAGCATTCAAGCCTGCAAGATTAAATTTATCAGCATAAGAAGTTACCGCTTTAATGCCAACTAATGCATAAGCAGCCTCAGCAGGAGAATTAACTGTCACATTAACCGCAACTGATTCACCTGCTGGAACTGTAACTGTTTTTGGCTCTACAGTTGCTGTCCAACCCATTGGTAATGGATATGCATCTTTATCAATTGACACATTAACTTCTGTAGGTGTATTACCATCATTTACAATCTTTACTTCTTTAATAAGATTGCTGCTTCTAGGAATTGTTAGAAGGAATGGTTGCTCTATTGAAACATTTGCTATTGCATCATCCTTTGCATTGCTACGCGCTTGTAAAACTTCTTTTGTGTCTTCATCTTGAACAAATGCTACAACATATAACATTGTTGGGTCTAAGGCATATTGTCCAGTTGTAGGAATTGTATAAGAATACTTGAAGGTTTTAGATGTACCGGCAGCAATTGTTAATTCTTCACCATTTAAATTTGGAAGCATTTTGCGACCAATATTATAGAATTCTTTTTCTCCATTAGTACCAGCAGATGCATAATAGTGGAATCTTTCTGCTATTACTACGCGTAATTTTTGGCTTGACTGTAATGCAGAAGAAGAACCTACAACTACTTGAATATTCATTGTATTACCATTTCTGGTTTCTTCAATAGTAATTGTAATAGGAGATGTTGTTCCCCTAATTGCCTCTACAGCTTGACTAATTGCTGTTGTATCAGATGGTGCGCCATCATAATAACTATCGCTTGATTTAGACAATATAGAACCATTTACAGCAGCGCAAGGAACACCGATATTTTGAAAGCCATAATAACGCACACGTGAATTATGGAAATTTGAATCAGCAGCATTCATAATATCTTTACCAGGAAACCAAGCTTGATATTTGATTGGTATTGCTACTTGTTTAACTTCAAGCTGCTCTAAAAATGCTTGAAATGTTGGATTTTGGCGGGCACATGGACTACAGCTAGCATTTGTAGCTTCCTCCACAATTACCATACGAGGTGAGTCAGCAGATAATTGAAGAAAATTCAAAGTGAATGCAGCAATTGCAATCACTGCAAATCGAAACAATTGTTTCATTTTTTTTCCTTAGAAAAATTGTATTAAAATAATGTAATAATAAACTTTATCAGCGTTTTTTGGTAATAGTGCAATTTACTTATAATACTTAAATAATTAGGTATAGAAAAGTATCAATTATTTTACATTGAAACAAGTTTAGAGACAAAAAAAGTTCAATATAGTTACAGAGTCTTTATCGGATTCAAAAAAAATCCAATTATGTATGGAAATACATCAATAAATTGTGCCTAATTGTTCATGATCAGAACGTTTTTCTTCAATTTTCTTTAGTTTTTCAGAAACTGCATCTGCTAAGTTAATTCCCCTTGCATTTGCATAATTATGGATACAAATAAATACGTCTGCAATTTCTTCTTTTACTGCTTGCATAGGAATATCCTTACCCTTCCATAATTTCTTTTCCAAATTTGCTAATTCTCCAGCTTCTCCGCATAATTCCAAACAGAAAAACTCTGGGTTTCTAGCAGGAAAATGTGCATTCTGATAATTCGCAAATGATTCTTGAATCAAGTGTTCATAGCTTATAATTATATCAATTAATTGTTGTGATTTCTCTACCATATCTAATCCTTGTACATATTAATGTGTTTGGCTAGCATTAAACAACTGTGTTTCTAATTCAACTATTTCAAGTACTTTTTTAGCTTGATCTCCCTTTCCTAATTTCCAATATGATACAGATAAAATAGAGGCAAATCGCGATCTAATTGATTCTCTGCTTTGCTGATTCATAATCTGTAACCAAGCATGTTGATCAAAATAAGCCTGGAGTTTATTGATAGCTTGTTTAGGCCTTTTTGCAGTATCGGCAGCAGCTGTAGATAGAATTTTGTTAAGCTTTTCAGCAATATTAATTTGCTTAGAAGATCGATATGATGTATCTTTTTTTGACATAAAAGTATTAAAGCGTTCAATCTTAGTTTTTAATTGCTTTACTGTTGCCGAATCAGCAAAATTATAGACTTTAAATTTCTGCAATAACTGCGGACGCACCCTTACTGTAATGCAGTCTGGGCTTTTGGGAAAACCATTTTTACCTAACTCAGACACAATATATTTAACATTATCTGCAGATACATTAGAATTAACTAGTGACAAACCTCCACGAATTAAAAGATCACCTAATAATCCACTAGCTTTATCAAAATGTTTTAGAATCATTTGTCTAATATATTGTCCTTGATTAAAACATCGTTGATAATCATCTCCACCCAAGCCTTTTCTAGATCTTAAAACCTGCAATGTAGATTTACTGTCACGATTACCAAGCAATTCGATGATACCCATTGCTTGAGAAAAACCTAGTTCAATATAAAAATCAATTTTATTGAGATTAGCAATTTTAGCAGCTTCATTTAAGTAACCACCTATGCCCCTTGTGGCATATACTATCGTCAGTTTGTTCTGTCCTGATGAATCTGGCATACCAGCTTCAGCAGGAGTATCTCTGGGAATAGATATGATTTCTATTATTCCACTATCCGGAATTATAGACAAAATATGATTTGCATCCGCCTTTTTAGAGAGAGTTCCAAGCCTTGCATCAACACCTATCAAGGCAATATTAATTCTCTTTGCATTTGTTTTTACAATGTGTTTTTTTATTGCTTGAACAGTATACCCTGGTTCTCCAAGCTGTGCAGCTATAGCAATAACAGTATCTGCAAGATTGGATGCAATTAGATCTTCTTGATTGGAATCTACAGCAAGAGCCAATATTGTTTCTGAATCTTCTTTTATGATCTGGGCTTTTTCAATATTATTTATAGGCTTAGTATCTGCTAGAGTTTCAGTTATTTCTTGATTATTTTGATCACTAATTTTCAGGAATTCAACAATTCCAAAAAGCATCGCTATGAGAACTATTAAGGCTATTCCGGTTCTTTTTGTTATTTTCATGGTCATAAATAGGTAAAAGTCACATGTAGAGCTCTCGTTTACTATCCAATTTTTTTAATCCCCAATTAACTTTTACTATCATGTGAAAAAGTTAACTATATGAGAAACTATTATATTTTAAAGGGTAAGGATACAATTAAAACATATAAAATCAGTTTAATAAGCGGGTTGCAATTTTAAGCAATACAAATGAAATGTCCTAAAATCAATAATAATAAAAGTAAATACACATGAATTCAACTAAATTTTACACAGTCTTATTGTGTTGTCTTATAACAATTAATTTTTCTCCTATTATTCAACTTGGAAATCAATTGAATAAAGCAGATAATACTATAGACAATGAACTTTGTACTGGAGAAAGATTTAATCATCTTATTGCTAGGGCAAGAAGAGATAGTACAGATAAATTACCAATTGGGGATTGCATGGGAAAAATTGGAGAAAATTTAATTGGCATACCATACATAGGTGGTACTTTAGAAAAAGAGTCCGAACAATGTACAGTTGATTTAGCTGGTTTAGACTGCGTTACTTTTTTTGAGAACTCATTAAATATTAGCAGACTTCTCAAAATTGAAATGAATAATAAAAATCTCGATAATGACTCTTTATTTCCAAAATTACTTGAACAAGTTACTTTTACAAGATATCGTGATGGAGAATTAGATGGCTATATATCACGATTACATTATACTTCTGAATGGATAATGAATAATGTAAAAAAAGAAGTTATTAAAGATATGACAAAGGAACTAGGCGGAAAAAGATTTAATCTACACGTTGGATTTATGTCGGCTAATCCTCAATATTATCCAGCACTAGTTAAAGATCCAACTTTAACACCCAAAATCGCAGAAATCGAAAATAGAATTAATGCACAAGAACATTGGTATATACCTTCAGACCAAGTAAAAGGGATTGAAGACCAATTAAAAACTGGTGATATTATTGCTATTGCTACTAATAAAGCAGGACTTGATTATTCTCATACAGGTATGATTTTTAAAGATGAAAAAGGTCGTGCATTATTTATGCATGCCTCCTCTTTAAAGAAAAGAGTGTATAAAGATAGAAGGATTTCTATGTTTCTGTCTGGAAATGCAAATAGTATCGGAATTTCTGTGCTTAGGCCGCTTGAACCAATTAAATAAGATGACACTATTTCTACCATGATTTCATATAAAACTTCAATTAGACTAAAGGATTTGTATTATGAAAAAGTATTCAATTATTATCACAACAATTATTGTATCGATTTTTTCTCAGAGTTTCCATGTTTATGCACTACTTTCTAAAGATGGGCTTAAAGATAAAATAAAAGGATATGCTGAACAGAATATTCTTCCTAAACTTTCGGAGTGGAAATCCACTTTAGACAAGGACTTATCAACTGAAGATCTTTCTAATCTTAATGCTTTAAGAGAACAAGCATCAGCTTTAAAAATTTCCAGAATTCAACTTACCAAAGATATTGTTTCTGCAAAAGATATCGAAAATGAACAGACTTCAGAGATGTTAAAAAAACGAATTAGCCCTTTAAAAGAATCATATAAAAATCTTTTAGTTCAGCTAAAACCTATAGCAATAAACAATAAGAATCTCTTAATTAACATTGGCAAAGAAGCTGCACCTTCTTTGATCGAATGGAAAAAATCAATTAAGGACTTAATTAAAAAGGAAATTGATGCAAACCCCGATATGAAGACAGAAATTGAAAAATCTATCAAAAAATATCAAATTCTTCAATTATTCAAAGACGAACAAGTAAAAAAGAAGCTAGCTTTAGCACGGTTTATGCTTTGGAATGGAAATTCAGAGATATTCAACAATGATGTTGAAGAGTAAAAAATCAGTAGATATAGCATTGGTCAAATAAGAAGGAAGTCATTAGACTCTTTTAAGAATATCTATTTTCTTTTGTCTTACTCAGATAAATACACTATGTTTGTAGTCACATTGATCGCGGGGTAGAGCAGCTGGTAGCTCGTCGGGCTCATAACCCGAAGGTCGTAGGTTCAAGTCCTGCCCCCGCTACAATATTTTTTTAGCCTTGATTCTTTTTGAATCAGGGCTTTTTTTTAACATTAATCGTTTATTTTTAAGACATCTGATTGCTTTGTAATGGAATTTCTATCGAAGGAATTTCGTTTTAAAATTTAATGCAAAAACAATCTGTAAATATAGCCTGGCTAAAAAGGGATCTTCGCCTAACAGATCATGCCCCATTGTATATGGCAGAAAACGAGTCTTTACCATATATCATTCTCTATATTTTTGATCCAGATATCATTTCTTATCCCGATACTTCAATTAGACATCTTCAATTTCAGTTTCACAGTTTATTGTCTATGAATATAACTTTACAGCAATATTCTGGAGAAATTTCAATGTGTTATGGGAAATCAAATGAAGTATACAAAACATTGATACAGAGTTTTGATGTAAAGAATGTTTTTAGTTATCAAGAAAGTGGAATTCAATTAACATATGATAATGATATAGACGTACAAAAACTCTTCGTTAAACATGATATCAATTGGGTTCAATGTCAGAGGGATGGTATTAAACGTGGCATCAAAAACAGGAAAGATTGGGATAAAGATTGGTATAAGACGGCAAATATGCCATTAATAGATAATACATATAAAGCAGAAAAAATTATCCATTGGAAACATGATTTTCATATTCCTGAATCACTACTTTCAGATATGAAAAGATATCCGAAAGAATTTCAACCTGCTGGAGAACATTTTGCACACATCTATTTAAAAAGTTTTCTGGATAAGAGAATTCAGAATTATTCTATGAGTATTTCACAACCACTAAAAAGCAGAATTTCATGTAGTAAATTATCACCTTATCTAGCTTGGGGAAATGTATCATTAAAGCAAGTTTATCAAAAAATTGTTCATCATTCTACAACAATTCAAGACACAAGAAATCATAAAAACATTCAATCGAGATTAAAATGGCATTGCCACTTTATTCAAAAATTCGAAACTGATTGCAGTTATGAAACTCACTGTATTAACAAGTCTTTTGAAAATGTTTGGCCTGATAAAAATGAGCATTTTATCAAAGCATGGGAAGAAGGTAGAACTGGTTACCCACTTATAGACGCAGGAATGAGATGTGTTAAAGCAACAGGTTGGATAAATTTTCGATTAAGGGCTATGCTGGTATCATTCTTTTCTCACCATTTATTCCAAGATTGGCGTCATGGGGTTTATCATTTGGCTAAGCAGTTTTTAGATTATGAACCTGGAATTCATTTTACACAGTTTCAAATGCAAGCTGGTTCTACTGGAGTGCATACAATTAGAACATATAATCCGCTAACAAATAGTTCAAAATACGATACACAGGCAGAATTTATTAAACAGTGGTGTCCAGAACTAAGTAAACTTCCCTTGCATTTAATCCATAAGCCTTGGTCTATCACCCCATTAGAAGAGGCTATGTATTCATTTACACTTGGAATTGATTATCCATTTCCTATTGTAAATATAGAAGAGACAAGAAACAAAACAGTGATATTATGGGATATTAAAAAAACCGATGAATCTCGGATAGAAGCTAAAAGAATCCTTAAGAAATTTGTAAGACCTACATAAAAAATTATAGAAAAGATATTAGAACTTCCTTTCTGCATTAACTATAATTCTTTTATAGATAATACTATTTCATACTTCCTTACTTTTCAACTTCAAAGCCATTTTTATTACTCTATCTAAAAGCGTGTTATAATTAATCCCTTGATGAATACATATTTTTGGTAAAAGTGAATGATCTGGGTCTAAGTTAGGGAGAGTATTAATATCAAGAACAAATATGTCTCCCTTATCATTCATCCTGATATCTATTCTGCTCATGCACGATAATCCGAGATAATTGTGAATATTCAACGCTGATTCCATTAGCTTTTTTTCTTCGTAAACTGTAATATCAGGAGAGAAATTTTTTGTGGTAAGAACAATACTGTTTCCAGCGATGAAAAAATCATTGCTCTCTTTGGGTAAGATTTCTACTGGTTTCAAGGCTATATAGTCTTTAATGTTTTCAGAAGGAATTATTGCTAAAGAAAACTCTCTGCCTAATATATATGGTTGCAAAAGCATTTCTGATTCTGGGTTTTCAATTTTTGTTTTAGCATCAGCCGCCGAAAGTATACTTATATTTCTATGGCAACTTCCAAAACGTGGCTTATATATATATTGAGTATGCTCATTTATCATGGATAACTCTGTTATAAGACTTGGAGTATTTAAATCCAGATGAGAACAAATATCTGGAAGAAGAGATTTATCTTGGGCAATTAGCATTGTTTCAGGATCTGATCCAGTATGATGAATAGAATGTTCTGAAAGCCATTTAGTTATGTCTACTTGGTCAGCTTCATAATACCCGTAGCATACATTAAGTACTAAGTCATATTGCTTGAGTAATAATGCTGATGAATGAGAGAATCCTTGAAATGAGATACTATTTGATTGCACCCAATCAGGTAGATTATTACTCAAACAGTCTATCGTCTCCTGATTAATATTCTCTTTCCAAGGGGTCAATTCTGATGGTGTGTATAAAATTGCGACAGTGGTTTTAGCAGACATAATAGGTATATAAAAGTGAAAAAATTTATTAAATTTATCAAGTTTACGTTAACTAAAATTTATCGCTACATTACCCCTTTATTATCATAATATGTTGTTGTTGTTTAAGCACCATGTATAGATACTCATATTCATTTTTAGATTATTTAAATGTTTACATATTTGATATTTATACGCATAGATTTAGGTTATATAAAAAAAATTCTTTACAATTTCTTTACACTATCAAATTTGTTTTTTTCTGATTTTGCAATCGAACAACAATATGATAATACTTTATGATCAATATCTTATTTCTATGCACTGGTAATTCTTGTCGTTCACAAATGGCAGAAGGTTGGGCTAAAGCACTGCTAAGTAATCAGTATGCAGTTTACTCTGCTGGAATTGAAGCACATGGACTTAACCCCAATGCAGTTTTAGTTATGAAAGAATCCGGAATAGATATATCGCAACAGCATTCACAATTGATTAGTGATTTGCCTGAAATTAGCTGGGATGTAATCATTACTGTATGTGATTCAGCCAAAGAGCGATGTCCATATATTCCAGGAAATCATCTCTCTATTCATCAATCCTTTGATGACCCCCCAAGTTTAGCAAAAAATATTGTCGATCACTTAGGCTTGGATGTATACAGACGTGTAAGAGATGAGATAAAAGAATATATTCAACATATTCCTTCTTTATTATTGGAAAAGAAATGAAATTTTTAGATAAATATCTTACCCTGTGGATAATCTTAGCCATGTTTTTGGGAATTATCTCTGGCTATATATTCCCCTCTATACCTAATTATATACAAAGTTTAAGTACTGGAACAACAAATATCCCATTGGCTTTAGGCCTTATATTAATGATGTATCCTCCATTGGCCAAGGTTAAATATGAACTTATTGGAGAATCCTTTAAAGATACCAAGGTTTTGATTTTATCATTAATTCAAAACTGGATAATTGGGCCAATTCTGATGTTCATATTAGCATTAGTTTTTCTACCCGGAAAACCTGAATATATACAGGGCTTAATCATGATTGGCTTAGCTAGATGTATCGCAATGGTAATTGTGTGGAATGATTTAGCATGTGGTAATAGAGAATATGCAGCCGGATTAGTTGCTTTTAACAGTGTGTTTCAAGTACTATTTTATAGCCTATATGCATGGTTTTTTCTTACTTGGCTTCCACCTTTCTTAGGTATGAATAGCACAGAAATAGCAATTAGCATTTATGACATAGCATTTAGTGTGATGATTTATCTTGGCATTCCATTAATAGCAGGATTTATTTCTCGTAAAACACTTATAGCTATAAAAGGTAATAATTGGTATGAATATACTTTTCTTCCTAAAATTAGTCCATTAACTCTTATTGCTTTATTACTAACTATTATCATTATGTTCAGTATTAAAGGCGAAACTATTATTTCATTGCCCTTTGATGTATTAATAATAGCTTTACCACTGACATTGTATTTTATCATCATGTTCTTTGTCAGTTGGTATCTAAGTAGATGGATGGGTACAAATTATGAGAAGACAACTACACTTTCATTTACAGCCGCTTCAAATAATTTTGAATTAGCAATAGCAGTTGCCATTGCAGTATTTGGGATTTCTTCTGGGCAAGCATTTGCAGCAGTAATTGGACCACTGATCGAGGTTCCAATTATGTTATTACTTGTTAGATTTGCATTAAAACAAAAGGTATTAGTGAAAGAATCTAGTTAAAAGAGAACCCTTTTTTATACAAGATGTAAAGTCTTTTAATGGGATTTCATATTCAATAGGGAATATATAGGGCAAGCAAGCTTCGTCTAAACCAAATAAATCTTGATAATATAATGTTATCCCAGTTTTATGAGGATATAAAACAACAGCATCAAAGTGGAAATCATCTTCTTTTGAAAAACCACATTGTACCATTTCCATAATATCTTCGGTAGTTAATGATTCTAATTGCTCTCTCGCTTGTAATTCTGCATAATTATCAGAAACAATTTTTAATGCTTTAAAAGCATTTGCATCTACATATTCAAGAAGATTTATCTCCTTATTTTTTTGCAAATCAATCGTATGATATGAAACCCAATCTCTTGTTCCAGATGCTTTGGAATGATACACTTTTACAGATGCTAACCCTTTTTTAACCATTAAATATTCAATATCTACGATAGAATCAGCATGCTTTTTTGTCATTTTTGAAAAATTTGTCTTAATCTGTAAAGGTATAAATTGTTCTTGATCTTCAGAAGCATCATATAATGTTACAGACATATATTCATTTCCCTTTTTCCATTCCCCAGTTAAAGAATCAGCATCTTTACTAAACGTTAATACCTCTTTATATTTACCTTTTGTTCCGGGAACACTCAAACTATAATCATCTCCATCTACTGCGCCCTGCAATAAACTTTTTTCACCATCTATTCTATAACAAAACCAACCTTGTATATTGCCATTATTAGACACTTCTAATTCTACCCAAATTGGTAATATTCCGGCAATATCAGGCTGAACAAACCAACCCTCAAAGCTAACTTTCTTTGCATACGCATCTTGATTAGTAAAGAATACACTGAAAGTTATACATAGATATAAAATTGATGTTCTAATGTTCATACTTTTTACTTAATCCCAACAGGAATACACTCAAAAATCTCATCCATCTAATTTCCATAATCAACGAACCCATTTTTTAACGAATTTGCATATATATTGTTTGATTACAAGTAAGATTATGACTTTTTAGCCCAGTTATGAAAGATAAAGAAACGCCTCTGATGAGGCAATATAAAGAAATGAAGGCAAAAAACCCTGATGCTGTAATGCTTTTTAGGATGGGTGATTTTTTTGAAACCTTCGAAAATGATGCAGTGATTGCATCATCTGTTTGTGGCATTACTTTAACTAAACGAAATAATGGCGATGCTGGCGAAGTACCTTTAGCAGGCTTTCCTTATCATCAATTGGATGTTTATCTTCCTAAACTTGTAAGGGCTGGTTATAGAGTTGCAGTATGCGAACAAGTGGAGGACCCAAAACAGGCAAAAGGGATTGTAAAAAGGGACATTGTAGAAGTTGTTACACCCGGAATTGGATTATATGATAAATTATTAGACGCAAAAAGAAATACATATGTGGCCGCAATATCAGTGCAATTTCATAAATCAGGTTTTATGGTATATGGTGTTTCATTTGCCGATATTTCTACTGGAGAGTTTTTCACCTGCGAAATAGCTAAAAAAGATATATTTCATATACTAGAATTATGTCTTCCTGCAGAAATCATCATATCTAAATCATTATATAGAGAGCTTCAAGACGATATATCTGACTTGCCATTTAATCCATCAATAACTAAACTAGAAGACTGGATTTTTGAATATCAATTTGCATACGATGTATTAGTAAAACACTTTAACACCAAAAATGTAAAGGGTTTTGGTATTCATGATATGCATGCAGGTATTATTGCAGCAGGTGCAGTATTGCAATATATTCAAGACACACAAAAATCTGTTGCACTTCAGATTAGCAGGATATCTGTATTCAATCCATCGGAATTTATGACTTTGGATTATGCAACAAGAAGAAATCTTGAAATTTTATCTTCCATGAATGATCAGGCAAAAGAGGGGTCTTTATTGGCAATTCTAGACCATACTAAAACACCTATGGGCAGCCGTTTATTCAAAATGTGGGTTGGTAGGCCTCTTAGATCTTTACATTCCATCGAGGAAAGGCTTTCTGCAGTAAAATCCTTTGTGAATTCAGGAAATATTCTTCAAGAATGTGAATATATCATGAAACAAATTGGTGATTTAGAACGATTAATTGCCAAGGTGTGCGCTGGAAGATGCAATCCTAGAGATCTATATGCCTTAAAGAAAAGTTTAGATATAATTCCTCTTCTAAAAGAATTATTAGGCAAAATTCAACTTTCACCATATCTCATATCGCTAGTTGATCAATTAGTCCCATTAGATCAATTAACAAAATTAATCGAACAAGCATTACAAGAAGAGGCACCTGTAGTAATCGGAAATGGTAATGTATTTAATCGAGGCTATTCTGCAATTTTAGATGAATATGTGGAAGCAATGTATTCTGGTAAAAACTGGATACAAGAATATATGCAAAGAGAAAGAGATCTAACAGGAATTTCATCTCTTAAAATTAGCTCGAATGGTGTGTTTGGTTATTATATTGAAATTAGCAATACCCACAAAAGTAAAGTTCCAGAACAAAGATATGAACGCAGGCAAACTTTAGCCAATGCAGAGCGATATATCACAGAAGAATTAAAAAATATCGAAGAAAAAATAGTCAATGCATCCGATAAAATCAGCGAATTAGAACAAAATCTATTTTTAGAACTTCGTCTTCAAGTAATTGAATACACAGAACAAATACAAGCGCTAGCATCAGTAATATCAAAAATAGATTGCTTACATAGTTTTGCGAGCGTTTCTAAACAATACAAGTATTCAGAACCAATAATTAATGAAAATAATGATTTACATATTATTGGTGGTAGACATCCAGTTGTGGAAAGAATGTTAAATCCTGGTAATTCATTTATCTCAAATTCTACCGTTTTTGATGCACAAGAAAGAATCCATATAATTACAGGTCCGAATATGGCAGGTAAATCCTGCTATCTTCGCCAAGTAGGACTCATCGTATTGATGGCTCAAATTGGATGTTATGTGCCTGCTGAATCAGCTACTATTGGCATTGTAGACCGTATTTTTACAAGAGTTGGTGCTCAAGACAATATTTCTGCTGGTGAAAGTACATTTCTTGTAGAAATGCAAGAAGCAGCTAATATTCTTAATAATGCAACAGAGAAAAGTCTTTTACTTTTAGATGAAGTTGGACGAGGCACCGCAACATTTGATGGAATTTCTATTGCCTGGGCAATTGCGGAATATGTACATGATATTCTGAATTCTAGAGTACTTTTTGCAACTCATTATCACGAATTAACTAGCTTAACCGAACATTTACCTCGCGCAGTTAATTATAAAGTAGAAGTAAAAGAAGTGCTTCAAAGCCTACTATTTACTCACAAAGTAATACGTGGTACAAGCGATCATTCTTTTGGTATTCATGTTGCGCATATGGCAGGATTACCACCAAGTGTTATCTCTAGGGCAAATAATATTCTTTCTACTTTAGAAACTTCTTCTCCAGTATATATAAATACGAATGCTATCGAATATGATAAAAAAATCCAAGATATTCATCTGCGAGAACCTGAATCACAGTTTTCTATGTTTGAAATTCGTGATGATGCTATAAGAAGAGCTTTACAAGATATCGATATCAATGCACTTTCGCCTTTACAAGCATTCGAAGCCCTTATTCAATTAAAAAAGAAATTATAGTTATGTTAACAACTCAATCAATTTCTTTATTTTGAATTACTTCATTTGAAACATTTTGTAAATATATCAGGAACTATCATGGCTAATATACTTTTTACTTTTTTTGTGATATATGTGGCTACACTCATTAATATAAGCCCCATAATTGCATCTAGTGGAGGGAAAACAGGAAGTTCTATCAATGGTTGTGGTGGATGTCATGGTGGTTCAAGTACCACAACAACCGTTTTTTTAAGAGAAGGCAATGGCCCTTTTTCCCTATCAACAGGTGAATCCAAAACATTTAAGGTTATAGTTGCACATGCAAGTATGCCAAAATCAGGTGTAAATATTGCAGTAAAAAATAGTAGTAACAATAATGCAGGATCTTTTTCCAATTTGACTAATTGTGTAAGCTCCAATAATGAATTAACACATTCAGCACCTGTTGCAATTACTGGTGGTGAAACCGAATATACATTTACTTGGACAGCGCCTGCTATACCAGGTGTATATACATTAAGAGCAGCCGGCAATGCAGTAAATAATAATGGTGGTGATTCCGGTGATTTTTGGAATGTAATGTCTAGCATAACCATAAATGTTCAAGCCAGCGCTTCTATCGTCATTAATTCGCAAAATAATGTAGCTAAATATTGCAGAAATTCCCCACTAGACATTCTATGGACTGCTAATGGATTAAGCGGAACAACTACCATTGAAATGTCTCCAACAGGAACTTTACCTTGGGCACAAATTGGATCTGTTCCTGCAAATGTTACCAATTTTCAATGGACAGTTCCTGCAAATGCAACCTATGGTAATAATTACCGTTTTAGAGTGATTAATGGCGCTGTTTCAGACACCAATGATGCGAATGTTTCAGTTCTGCCTACACCAATTATTGCTACACAACCTAAAGCTTTTGATACAGCATGTATTGGTGGAAATATTACATTAAGTGTGATGCCTGATAAAGAAGATCCATTTTTAACATATAAATGGTATAAGGGGTCAAGTCCAATATCAGGGGCAAATTCAAGAACATACACTATAACTAATGCACAAATTGGGGCTTCAGGACAATACAGTGTTGAATTAAATGGATGTACAAATCTTACTAGCGAAGCTTCTCTTGTATTTATTGCTCAAAGCCCTGCTATTTCTAGCCATCCTAGCTCTGCAAATGCCTGTTTTGGCTCTCAGGTTACCTTAAATGTTTCTGCTACTGGCACTAATATATCATATGCATGGCGAAAAAATGGTACTGCTATACCCAATGGTAATAAAGCAGCTTATACTATTTCATCTATGACTGCAAATGATGCAGGACAATATGACTGTGTTGTTACAGGCATATGTTCTCCAGCGGTTACATCTAATGCAGCTACAGTACAAATGGTTCAAATTCCTATTACAGCATCTAATTTTACTGGTAATGACTCATCTTTATGCATTGGCAATAAACTTCAATTATTTGCTCAAGGTACTGGTGCTATAATTTCTGGATATATATGGAAAAAGAATGGAAATCTACTCCCAAATACTGATTCTTCTTTCACTATAAATAGTATTGCAAGTGCTGACTCAGGCGTATATACGGTTACTGCTAAAAACCAATGTGCTGAATCAGGCAATGAAAGATCTATAAAGCTTATTGTTTTGTCAAAGCCTCTAATAGCAAGAAATATGGCCGATACTACAGTTATAGTTAATACAGAGACATCACTTCGCATTATAGCATTAGGGTCAAATCTTGGCTATAAATGGAAAAAAGATGGAAAAGATATCAATAATGCTACTAGCGATAGATATACCATAGCAGCTACTCAATTTGCTGATAGTGGATCGTATGAATGTATCATTACAAATTCATGTGGAACAGTTACTAGTTCAAAAACCTTTTTAAGCGTTAAACCTGCCTCTAAAGGACCAACATTAACTCTTTCCACAAGAACTATTGATTTTGGTTGTATTAATAAAGGAGCTACTAAGGATACTGTAATTCTTGCTCTTATTACGAATACAGGAAATGAAGAATTAAATATTACTGCGATTACATTAAGTGGCCCTGCAGCAAATAATTATTCTATAATTTCAGGAAAAGCCCCTTTTATACTTGCAGTTAATGAAACAAAAGCATTGGGCTTAGAATTCTCTCCTAAATCAGAGATTACAAATAATGCTTCAATTGCTTTTGCAAGTAATTCGGTTACTTCTCCAGGCCTTATAAATATATCTGGTACAAGTTGCTTTGAAGATATTGCTACTACTCCAATAATATTAGGAAAAATAGCTGTAAACAAAAAAGATACATTAATCAATATTTGCAATACAGGAACAAAAGTTACTTCTGTAACAGAGTTATCGATAAATGGATCTCCAACTTTTACTTTGTCTAATCCTCCAGCTTTACCATTATCTATTGAGCCAGGTAAATGCAAAGAAGTATTACTTAGCTTTGCAACTAATCAAGATGGAACATATAATGCCGAATTACTTGTAAAAATTTCTCAATCTTCTAATGCTTCACAAGTATTTACTATTCCTTTATCTGCAACATATGCTTCACCATCTAGTATTAGTGAATTCGATATGTTTTCTGGAATTTCTGCATTCCCAAATCCAGCTAATGATATACTTGAAATTCAATCTGCACAAGCAATTCATTCTGTAAGATTAATAAATGTTTTGGGTGAAACTATCGCAAAACATAATATTCAAAACCAGTCTACTACTTGCGCTATTGATATTCATCATACAACACCAGGTTCCTATATTGCTATTGTGAATCTTCATAATGGTAAATCATTTGGTTTACCAATCATTATTCAAAGATAAATATCACTTACATAATTATTAAAAGCCTGAAGAGAGTCCTCTTCAGGCTTTTTTTTAAGTAATTGAGATCTATGATGCTTATCATAGAAAATACCTAGATAACCCAATACTTTTAATCAAGGATGTTTTACTAAGTATGGGATAATAAAATGAAAAAAGTCTAGAATCTTTTCGGTACTGATTTCTTTAGCCCTAAGCGCATTTATATGTATATATGCATAGGCAGAAACCAGTATAACAATCACTTCCTATAATGATCCAAGTTCATTATGCAAAGGAAGCACAATCAATCTAACTTGGATTGGAACTGAAGTTAAGCGGAAGTACTGCTATTGAGATGTCATCAGGAAATGGATCTCATACTGTCATTATTACATATATGAATAATGAAGTCTTATCATTATCATTAATGATAGCTAGATAATGTATCTGTGATAAAAAAAATCCCGATAGAAATAACCTCTATCGGGACTTTTTTTCTTATACTGTACAGTATACTTTAAGGCTTATAGACTACAAAATGAAAATTACATTGAATAGGTTGTCCAGCAAGATTGAACATCCTTATTCCTAATGCATCATTAGGAACATTTCCTGTAACTGGGATCACAGGGTAATTCACACCATTTGGCGCTACTGTTGTTACATATGCTGCTGGAACATATATTTCATTATTAATTGTAAGTACATATTGTTGTTCGGCTGCATCCCATCTTGCAGTAAAATTAGGTGTTCCAGAAAGAATTAATCCAACTGCATTGATAGAGCCATATGCTATTGGCATAGCTCTGCGTTCTCCAGTTGGAGATGCCGGATTATATGTCTTTGTTATATCGCCTGTTACATGTAGTTTTCCTTGAAAATAACCTGCATATGGATTACCACCATTACTTGTAGCAGCAATTCCTTTGATTGCTATACCTGAATCACTAATTGTAGTACCTAGAACGCCTACCGTAACACCTAAAGTAGATGTAGCCTTGCCAAATACACCTGTACCAGTTCTGCTAGAGCTTTGTCCTAATACGCCACTTTTTCCATTAGCATTTTCTGAAGACTCCCCTACAATACCATTTCCTTGATTACTTAAACCATATATGCCATAACCTAAACCGCTATGAGAACCACTAACACCATAACCATTTGCATTAGTACTTTTATTAATTCCTTTAATTCCAGCAGAACCAATACCACCTTTTATTGCAGAAGCATAGCCTTCTATACCAGATGCTGAAATTGACTCTGACTGAGTTTCTGCATAGATAGCTGATTGTGAGCCAGAAATTCCTGTATGATATGCCATGATAGCTGTAGAATCTTTACTGATTCCAACTACTCCGATACCTGCATCGCTTTGGCCTTGAACTGCTATGCCTTTTCCTGCATGTTGTCCTAATACGCCAATACCATTAAATCCATTCCCTGAATTAATACCAACTATTGCAGCTGATCTAATTCCAGGATTAGAAGATGATATAGTAGCTTTTAATGCTATTGCAGAATCTGCCAAAGAAGCAGATGCTGCATATATTCCGGGATTCACTCCTAAAGTATCGCTATGAAGTCCATAAATACCTATGCTATCTTTACTAAGACCATACATTCCAATTCCAAATTTGGAATTGCCATAAACAGCACTTCCTTTTCCATTATGAGTTCCCCATATGCCAAATGCTTTTTCATTAGAACTTGCTGCTATTCCGCGAAGTCCTGCTGAATTTACTCCTGGATTTGTAGAACTCACAGTACCCATAACTGCAAAGGATGAATCTCCAGTACTAGAGCTTCTTCCTCTAATTGCAATGCTATTCTTTGCAGTAGTATTACTCATTATAGCATCTAAGCCTATTCCTGAAGAATTTGACTCAACTTTTAAAGCCGAAGAAGTTGCATTGATATTTGTTACTGTAAAAGAGCCAGCAGGGCCATTACCAGAGGCTAATCCTGCGATTGCAGATCCTATTCCATTATTTTCGCCAACAAGTGCATTTGCAGTACTTGGATTAGCACTTAATGAAAATTTACCTGCGGGGCCATTACCATTATTTCTAATTGAAAAAAGAGTTGTCGTATTTTGTGCTATAGCACTATAAGGATAAATAATTCCTCCATTTGGTGGGTCTACCCATTTTAATACTTGCCCAATACCATCATAAGACAATAATTGCTTATCTAATGGGCTAGCAGGAACGCCAAATTTTTGTGGAGTTATAGTTCCATCAACCAATTGATTGCCTCTTATACTTCCATCAATCAAACCAATTGTTACTACTCCAGATCCGCTATCAGGTGACACATAAAAGTTTTCACCAGGAATAATTCGATTTACTATTCTTGTCCAATTCACGCCATTTTCACCAGCAGTTAATACCTGCCCAGTAGAAGCTCCTATTTTACTTAATTGTTTAGTACTAATTGAGCTATCAGGAACACTCTCCGCTTTGAATGCATAAGGAACTGTTGAAAATGGAATTCTTGAAATTGATTCAATGCCATCCATTGTAATAGATATAAAATATTGTTTATCGAAAGGTAGATTTAACGGTGTTTTATATCCTAAATAAACTGTGTATAATCCTTTACTAATGGGAACATTTTGAGTTTCTTCAAATAAGGGCTGTCCGCCTGAAACATCCTGATATAGTTTAAATGTCATATTTAACAAACTATCTACTGGTTTCCCATCCATTCCAGTAACTATCCCTTGATATGTTAATACTTTTGGTATCTGTGCTATTACTAAATTAATACTTCCTATAGAATAGGCTAAGAACATGCCTAGAATGAGTGCTAACTTTTTCATATATACACCTAAAGATATATAGCTTATTGCTTAATCTGACAATATACTTTTTTCAATGGAAAAAGAACAATTATGAAATATATTATACTTACAAGGTAAAAAAAAAGCCTTCGGTTATATACCGAAGGCTTTCAATTTTATATTAACTATTTATGGTTTCATTACTGTGAAATGAAAGTCAGTTTGAGTTTTTGCACCAGCTAATGTATAGAAAGTGATAACCAATCTATTACCTCTTAAACTTGTAAGAGGTACAACAGGTACTGGAGTAGTAGCAACAGTATTTGCAGTAACATTTACGATATGAGAAATTGGATTATATACTTCACCTAAAATGTCAATTTCGTAATCTGTGCCATTCCAAACTACAGTTCCCATATTTGCAGACCCACTTCTTACTTGTCCATTCAAGGCTACAGAAGCATATGCTACTGGAGCAGCATTTTGTGGTGTGCTACCTGCCTTATATGTTTTTTTAATATCACCAGTTACATGAACATTACCTTCAAATAAACCTGCATAAGCAGCGCCAATTGTTGGTGTTATAGCATGTACAGCATTACCTGTTGTGGATACAAAACGTGCTGTTGCAGAATTACCTAGATTGGTTAAGCCTAACATAGCATTTGCAGCACCATTTGCAGTACCTGAGCTGATCACTGGAAATATTACACTATCTGCAGACCATACTAGATTATTGCCATTATAACGTAAAACTTGGCTTGCAACTGTTGGACCATTTAACCAACCATGTGAACCTGCACCGGTTGAGCTAATACCTACAAGTAAAGTATTAGGGCCAACAACGGCATTGGTATTCATTGTGCCATTTGTTTGAGTAAAGAATGAACTAGGTGAAACAGGAGCCATTACTACATTACCACCCAATTTACTTGAATTAATGGAGCTATCTTTGATATGAATTCCACTAATTGATTTACTCTTGATATTAATAGAATCAATTGTTCCTGTTGCGATTTTTGCAGATGTAACTGCTAAATCAGCTATACGATCATTTTTTACAGCACCAGCAGCAATTTTTGGATTTGGATAATCACCAGTAATATCACCACTTGCTGGGCCACTTGGCAAGAAAATTAAATTTTTAGAGATTTTTTCTAAAGTAATAGATTCATTTGCAATAGCACTTGTAGTTACCGAGCCAGGTGCAAGAGTAGGATTAGGGTAAGATCCATTCAAGCTACCACCAGCAGTACCAACAGGATGTGCTGCAACTGCAAAACTGGAGGTATCAGCATGCATAGCATGTGATGCAGTAAATGCATATGGAGAAGTAGTTAATCTGATTCTTGCTCCTTCATTTGCACTATCTGGCGACATTGTTAACCAATATTGTCTGTCAAATGCAAGATTTAAAGCATTTCTCTCACCAAGTAAAGCCATATATCTACCATTAGATAATTGAACTTGGAATGCTTCCTTATAAAGAGCTACACCACCTACTTCTAAATCATAGATAGAAAAGTACATTGTGTATAAACCATCTTTCAAAGGAACATTATTGGCATCTGCAAGCATACCTTGTACAGACATCAACTTTGGAACTTGGGCTTTAACAGTTTCAGTAAAAAGAAACATTGTAAATAGGGCTAAGTACCCAATAACAAAACGTTTCATATTGTTCTCCATTACATTATGTATTATTATTATTCTAATTCTTATTTAACTAATATCAATGGTATACGAGATTTAACTGATTCACCATGTTGTGAGAAAGACATTTCACATATGAAATTTCCTGATTGTAAATCAGAACCAACATTGTCTTTTCCATCCCATATCACATTATGGCTACCAGCTTCTCTAAATTCATTCGAAATCATACTTCTAACTTCTCTACCAACCATATCCATAATTCTTATCGACAATAAACCAGATAGTGGAACCTGATATGAAATTGTTGTTTGCAATGAGAATGGATTAGGATAATTGGATAATAAAGAATTTTCGCCGGTAGATACATATTCATTAACACCGGTTATTTCTTCTTTTATAGCTTGAGGGCCCCAAAATCCAATAAAATGACGATATCCACCTATACTAATGTTGCCAACAATAGGCTGGCCAATCGTTGCAGAAATCAAATATTGTCCACTAACAATATTTAAAGCTCCACCGCTAGCAATAACATGCCAATTTACTTTTGGGCCTTGTGCATTAACTGTCGCAAAGCAGGAAACTGCTAATACAATTGCTAATACTATGCCTTTACCTGTTTTTAGTAATAATGAAAACATTAATACTCCATTTATTTTAGTTTTTAATAATCTATAGTATATAAGTGTTTTTTAGACACTTAACTTTGGTTGATATTATGCCCAAAAAGGCATTAACTGCCAAATATAACTAAATAATATTTTTTAGAGCAAGAAAAATTGAAACTTTCACAAATAATGTAAGTTTTATGAGTGCGGATTAACAATGCAGGAATTATTTACTTCTATTTGCTTTCATTAATTCACGGTTTTGTAGTCTTTGAGCTCTTCTAATGGCAGCTTCTTCAAATCTTCTAAGTTCCTCTGCAGAATTTGGCGTGATAGGTGGAACAGATAATGGCTTGCCATATTGATCTATAGCAACAAAAGTTAGATATGCACTTGATGAATGCACTTCAACACCATTGAGTGGATCTTCTCTATAAACCTTTACTCCAATTTCCATTGAAGTACTAAAAGCTCTGTTTACTGTAGCTAATACTTTAACTACATGTCCAAGTTTAATAGGTTCAAAAAAATTAATAACATCCACAGAAGCTGTTACGCATACTTTAGAGGAATGTCTCATTGCTGCTAATGCAGCTGCTATATCTATCCAGTGCATTAACCTACCGCCAAGAAGATTACCTAATTGATTTGTATCATTGGGTAATACTAAATTTGTCATTATAACATAGGATTCAGACGGTAATTTGCCATTCATATATATGTCCTTGATTTAGTCTGCAGGTAATTGCTGTTCGATTGATTTTACATCATCAGCAAGTTTACCATGGATAAATCTCTTTTTATAGAGCTCTAATGCTATTTTTACATCTTCATATCTTCTTAATGCAGTTAACACTTCAAGTTTTCCTACAAATGCAGCTTCATAGTGTTCTGTATCTGGAAATTCATCAATGATTACATCATAATATACAAGTGCTGCTTTATTCGAATACAGTTTTCTATATAATTCTGCTGTGATCATTTCTCTTTCAGCTAATCGATTTCTTAATTCTACTATTTTCTTTCCAGCTTCTTCTGCCAAACTATCTTGAGAATATATGGCTTGGAATTCTGAAAATGAGACTATTGCTTTTTTGGTATAATCCTGATCTCTATCTGCAGGCGGTGCTAATTCATAATAACACATTGCTGTTTTATATAAAGCTGGCTTATTTAATTCACTAGATGGATAACTGCGCCTAATCATTCCATAATTGAATGCTCCCATCACATATTCCTTTCTGGCATAACTTATTTCACCCAAATAATATTGAGCATCATCGGCATATTGGGTAGTTGGGAATTGAAGTCTGATCAAATCAAAAAGCCTTTGTGATTCAAAATAATTTTCGTCTTTAAAGGCAGCTAGCCCAACTCTAAAAGCACTTTCAGCATCTTTTACTTCTACAGTTCCCTGAGACGATGCACATCCATCTAATACTGTAAAGATACAAACACAAAAACCAGCTATGATTAATGTTATATAACTTAATGCATTATGGCTTTTAATGTGATTTGTCACAATATTATTAGTAGAGAAGATTTTCATAGAACAAAATTACTTTTTTTATGCTTAATCGGTTATCTTGATAAAATATTTGGATGATTTTGTGCTCAATTTAGATAGTTTGCCTTTTACATGATACGTACAGACTCAGCAATAATACTACATGGAAGAAAATTTAGTGATACAAGCAAGATTTTGCATGTATACACAAGAAACCATGGGAAAATATCCATATTGGCCAAAGGAGTTCGATCTTCTAAAAGTAAATTTGGTAGCAGTTTAGAAGTAATTAGTTGCAGTACTTTATCATGGTATCATTCCACACAAAAAGATTTATATCTTGTAAAATCTGCAGAGCAGTATACCCCTACATATCATATTTTAAGTGATTATGATAAATTAATTACATGCATCGCAATTGCAGAAGTGTTGTCAACTACACAAGAAAACGAAGAATCCCATCCTGAACTGTTTGATCTTACTCATCAGATATTACAATTTTTCAATTCTTCACATTCATTACAATCGCCATATAATCTGTTCTTTACTTTTTTAATAAAGACAGCACTTTGTATGGGTTTTGGCATGAGTTTTCACAAATGCAATATCACAGGTGAATTAATTGACATAAGAGACTCAGAATATTTTTTCTTTTCATATTATGAAGGATCTATTCTTAGCCTAGATGTGGACCATAGTGGACAACAAGGAATATTGTTGAATTCATCGATAGTGAGTATCTTGCAGAAATTAGATACAGGATTATTAGACGATAATTCTTCATTTAATATTTCTTCATCAGATACCTTTACAATTCATGACTTTTTAAGTAGATATTTTTCTATTCATAGTCATAAAAAATTTACATGGAGGACAATGCCTCCTGGAGCTACCATATAATATGGATCAGGATATTATTCTTCAAATCATTCTTACTCTGTTTTTAGTGTTTCTCAATGGCTTTTTTGTGGCTGCAGAGTTCGCAATTGTGAAAGTACGGATTTCTCAAATTGAAATACGGATTCGTAATGGTAGTTTTTTAGCTGTTATCACAAAACGCATTATCGAGCATTTAGATTCATATTTATCTGCAACCCAATTAGGCATTACATTAGCTAGTTTAGCTTTAGGATGGATTGGCGAGAAAGTTGTTGCCACTATTGTTGAAAAGGCTATTCTAGCTTTAGGTTTAGATTGGATGTCTATCAACCCGCATAGTATTGCTTTCCCAATAGCATTCATAATCATAACATTTTTACATATTGTTATTGGCGAACTTGCACCAAAATCACTTGCGCTCCAGCGCTCTGAATCTGTTGCTTTAGGAATCGCACTTCCATTAAGAGCATTTTTTATTGTCTTTAAACCGTTCATTTGGGTATTAAATACTTTAGCAAATTTCCTATTGAAAATTGTAGGTATTCATCCTGCAAGTGAAAATAATGTACATAGTGCCGAAGAATTACGATACTTATTAGAAGAAAGTTCTAAGAGTGGGATTATCGAAATGAATGAGCAGGAAATGATAGAGAATGTTTTTGAATTTCAGGATACAACTGCTGCAGAAATTATGGTTCCAAGGGGTAGAATAGTTGCATTAGAACTATCTATGCCGGGATCAAGAATTGTTTCTACTGTGATTGAACAAGGTTATTCAAGAATGCCTGTTTATAATGGTACTTTGGACAATATGATTGGGATTGTGTATGCAAAAGATTTGTTGACTATGGTTTCGTATAGCTCTCTTATTATCTTACAAGATATTGTGCGCCCTATTTCTTTTGTTCAAGAATCAGATAAAATTCATTCTTTGCTCAATAAAATGCAAAAACAGAAGTTTCATATGGCAGTTGTATTAGATGAATTTGGGGGAACTGCTGGCTTAGTGACATTAGAAGATATCATGGAGGAATTAGTAGGAGAAATTCAAGATGAATATGACGAAGAACTTCCTGTCATAAAATCTAGTGGTGAGAAAGAATGGACAATTTCAGGAGAAGCTTCTATTGATGAGATTAATGAATTTTTGCTGTATCAATTGCCTGTTTCGGATGATTATCAAACATTGGGTGGAATGATAAATCATATTGCAGGATATATTCCTAGTATCGGACAAAAAGTTGTGATTCCTCCATATTATATCGTTAAAATTGAGCAAGCATCTGAAAGAAAAGTAGAAAGCGTAACATTAATGTTAGATGCCATTCAACATAAGTCTATGAATGATTAAATCCTTTTACATAATATAACCCAATGTTCATTTCCACATCTGGTTAATACTATGGTTCCATAGTGATCACTTTGTGCAAATACCAATTCTTTTCTAATTTCCTCTGGTAATAATGGGAAGCCCCTTTTTTTAATCTCTGTATGTTTATTCCACTTTTTTGAAGTGATTTTTGATTGCAATTCTTTTCGATTAAATCGGAATACATCTTCAATACTAAATGTTCTAAATAGTGGATGAGGATCTATATTTCCTTTATGTATACCAAATGCAATTTCTCTGTCAAATACAGCAATATCAAATTCTGCATAACAAGCACTTAATGCTCCTCTAATTAATGCTGGATTTGGCTCAATCAGTATATGCCCTGATTGTATTTCTTCAGGAGAAATTAATGTTGGAAGTACATCGGGATTCTTTGGATACCAACTATAATTTTTATCAATCAAGGTAACACTTCCATCGGGTATATCTATATGAAACCATAATATCTGTTCCCTGCATTCCCAATTATAGCTAATAAATTCTCGTGAAAAATCACCTTTAATCTGCTCCCCAGGCGCTATTTTAATTCCAGCTCTTTTATATGAGCTAGCTATCTCTAATAACCAGTCAATTGAAGGTGCATAATTACCCGTTAACTGTTTTCTTTTACCAGGGATTTCTCTTCTTGATGGGTCTGCCCATAGAATATCCGCTTTGGGTAAGCTAGCAATTTCTGCTTCAGACTGAATTAAAGACACATGATTAATCTCTTTAAGCGTACAATTTAATTCGAATAGATTGGCAACTTGTTTATGTGCTTCGATAGTATAAACAAATGAAGCCTTTTGAGCCAATGCTGCCAAAGCATCCATTCCAGCACCAGTACATATCTCTAAAACAGTATTGCCTTCTACTTGCAATCGATCCATATGATGCAAGCATATAGCAGGAGAACTACATTGTTCATATGTTTTTGAAGAAAAAAGCCATGGTAATACTGCTTTATATTCCCCTGAATTATATGCTTTATTGGTACCTAAAGCAAGATCAATGATTTCTGTAATACTATCATTGTCAAGATTAGGAAAATTATTTCTAAGCGATTGAATATAAGAAGGTGTTACACTATTATGGAGAAGGAATTCTCTTGCTTGATGGAATACAATAAGGAATTCTGACAAATCATCATGTATGATTGACATTATGTTAGAATGAGAATTCTATAATAACGGGACAATGATCAGAGCCCATTTGTTCTGGTTGATGATAAGAATTTTTTATATATGGCACTAAGTCATTGGTAACCCAGTGATAATCTATACGCCAGCCAACATTTTTTTCTCTTGATCTTGTTTTTACATCCCACCATGTATATTGATGTGGTTCATTGTTAAATAATCTGAATGTATCAACATAGCCAAGTTCTTTTATAAAATCCAGCTTGATTCTTTCTACTTCCATAAATCCTGAAGTATTTTTATTCTCATTTGGGCGGGCAAGATCTATTGGATGATGGGCTGTATTATAATCACCACAAATTAATAGCTTTTTACCTTGTGCTCTTAATGATTCACAATATTCAAAAAAGGCATCATAAAAATCAAGCTTGTATAAAAGTCTTTCATCTCTAGAGCCACCATTGGGAAAATACACATTTAACAATGTAAATTCCTCAAAATCAGTTTGCATCACTCTGCCTTCTTGATCAAACTTTTCTATTCCAATTGCTCTTTGAACATGCAAAGGTTCGATTTTTGTAAAAGTAGCAACTCCAGAATAACCACCTTTAACAGAGCAAGAATGATAATAGTCTCTATAACCAGCTGGTGGCCAGTTATCTGTAGGAACTTGTTCACGTTCTGCTTTAGTCTCTTGAACACAGAATATATCGGGATTCATTGCAAGTACGTAGTCTGTAAGCCCCTTTTTAATAGAAGCCCGGATACCATTTACATTCCAACTAATAATCTTCACTATTCTTTGATCTCCCAAGCAATTATTTTTTTTAGACCCTTAATCCACTCTTCCATTAATATATTTTGTTTATGACTTATAGACATTTGTTCGATTTTTTTGAAGTCATTTTCTAAGCTAGGTTTATGAGAATCCATCATTTTTTTTCTTAACATTATATGCATAGCAGGCTTAGTTGGATCAGACATATAAGGTAATGGCTCTGAAATACCACCATCAGGTAATATATCAAGCATGCCTTTTAATTCAGCGGGCAGCCTTGATAATTCTACAGAGCCCATAGACCCACCAAAGCCTTGAGTTTCTTTTTCATCACTAAACATTTTAGCTAATTCATCAAAACTTTCTCCTTTTTCGGCTCTTATCTTTATATCTGATAAGATTTTTTCTGTTCTTTTTTTATCTTCACCAGATCCACCCAATTTAAAGAGGATATGTTTTGTTTGAATTGCATCTTTTCTTTTATCTAATGTTTGAATGATATGAAAACCAAATGGAGATTCAACTGGTTGGGATATTTCACCCGATTGTAAATTATATGCAGCTCTTTCGTATTCACCAACTAATTTGCCTTTATCTATCCAGCCTAATTCACCGCCAGAAGCTGCAGAACCTGGATCTGCGCTATATCGTTTGGCATAATCCGCAAAAATTCCACCTGTAGCTATAGAATCTCTAACCTTTTTTGCCAAATTTTTAACTTCTTCTTTAGCATCTGAGCTTGGCTGAATTGTTTTCACAATATGAGCTAATTCCATTTGTGGTGGAACAGTAGGAATAGAATCTTTGTATTGATTAAAGAAATCTTGTACTTCTCGATGAGTACATTTAACAGATGAAAACTTTTGTTGTTGTAGTTTTTCTACAAGCAATTGTTTTCTGACTTCTTCTCTATAATTTTTCTTTATTCTGGATACGCTCATTCCATAAACATCTTCAATACGTTTTTCTGATCCATATGTTTGCGCTAAATTTTGCATCATATAGTCCAAACTTTGATTGATTTCTTCGTCTTGAACTACAATACTATCTTCTATAGCTTGGGTAACCATTAATCGTTCATTAATCAGGGACTCAAGAACCTTTTTTCGTATTTCTAGATCTTTAGGATTGATTTTTGGATTTTGTTGTGCAATCATTGCAAGCCTACCTTCAATATCAGATTGCAATACTATTTCACGCCCCACAACAGCAATCACTTTATCTAGAACCTGGCTAGATCCATCTTGTGCTATAGAAATATATACATTACAAATCATGCATATACCTAAAGCGTAATACTTCACATGTGAAATTCTATTATTCTTTAACATATTATTCAAAAGGATGATTCTTTCAAATTAAAAGCCCGATACAGTATCGGGCTTATATATTGATTACTTTTTTTTCAAAATTTCGTCTAATTTATCTATATGTTTTGTTACAGGATAATTAACAGCTATACGAGAAAGCCATTGTTCTGTAAATCGTTTCTGTACTTGGTCTTGATAAACTGGAGCAAAATCTGCAATAGCTTCTTCAAAACGCTTTTCACGAGGTTGAATGATTTCATTAACTCTAAGGATTATAAAGCCTCTTTCGAATGATTCAGGACCATAGATATCGCCAGGCATCAATTGTTTTTTCTCTGCAATTGCAGAAAATTTACTTTCTTTTATTGTCTGCGCTGTATAGCGTCCCTTTTTTTCTTTAAAGCCAGAACGTTCTGTATATTCCCCTGCAATATTATCGAACTTCTCGCCAGCATCAATTCTTGCCTTCAATGCTTTAGCTAAAGAGTCATTAGAGATATAAATCTCACTCATATCATATTTTAATTCTGTTTTATAACGAGTTTTCGTGCTGTCCCAATATGCTCTTGCTGCTAATGAATCAAATTTTAGTTTACTCCATACTTCTTGTTCTTCAACTTTAAACAATAAGATACCATCTCTGAATTCTTTCATGAGTCCAGAGAAATCTGCAAATTCTTTTTCTAAGGATTCAGTTGCAAGCTTCATGATTAATGGATCGCTCATTTTATCGATAGCCCTTACACAACCCATATAATTAGCAGAAATTGCTCTATATTCTGCTCTTTTAGTTGTATCTACAAATCCACCGACAGAGATATATCCTTTATCTCCCATAGAATACAATATGTCTGAACGATTATTAACATGTTGAAAAGCAATAGTATCTGAAATCACTTTAATTGTGTCGGTTTTAGATAGCATATTTGCCAAAGCTTCACTATTAAGTTTCCAACCATATGCAAGTTTTAAAGAATCCAGCATTCTTCTTTTATCTTCTTCAAAATAGATTCTCTTGTATTCTTTTTTTGCTGATTCTTTTTCTACGTCTATTTTTACCACTTGTGTAGAATCACGGCGAATGATATGAACTCCATAATCTGTCAACACTTTACCTGAAATCTGGCCATCTTTTAATTCATATAAGGCCCTTTCAAATTCAGGATGTAATACATCACCAGAGGCACCTTCTAATCCTTTGCTTCTAATATACCAAGCACCTAAAAAGCCTCCTTTATCTTTACTCGAGGCATCATCTGAATGTGTTTTTGCTATAGTTTCAAAGGATTGTCCAACTTTTAATAAGCCTAATAAACTATCAGCTTTTTTGGATGCATTTGATGAATCATCTTTGCTAGACATAAACACAAGTATATGGCTTCCACGCACACGTATTCTTGGTTCATTTCTAAGGGTTTTTACAATAAAATAACCACCACGAGCATTAACTATAGTAGGACAGATTTGTCCGGGAGCAACAGAATAAGCAGCATCTTCTACTGTTCTTAATATTCTTCCACTTGTAATAAATGGTAATACTCCACCTTTATTGCCTGTTTCTCTATCTTCAGAGGAATCCATTGCAATTTTCTCGAAATCTGCACCAGCACGCACTATTCCTAATAATCTTTGCGCCTTTTGGAATGAAGCAATGGTATCAGATTTTTTTTCAACAAAAATAATAGCTACTTGTAATTCACGTTTTCTTCTTTCCAACATTTTGTCTATAGTTGGATCAACTATCTTCTTTTCAAAGAAATAATTATCAGCTAATAATTTTCTGTTTTGCTCTATATCAACTTTTACATTGGAATCTTGATCAACTTTTCTTCCATATGCGTCTAATACTTTAAGACGATAATTTGCATATAGCTTCATAAAATCAAGAACTGAATCTCTAGATACATCTGCTAAGCGGACATTTTTTCTATTCATATTTCTACGAAATGCCCCTTCCAAATCACTATATGAGATTGATTCTGGGCCTACAGTTAATACAATTGGATTTACTGGTGTTTTAGATGCTAAACTTGCAGTTTTAGATGCTTTAGATGATTTACTTTTTTGTGCATTTAGTGTACTAAAAGA